>Ga0210409_10000173_pt1 | contig 134939 bp, 107 predicted proteins | sample IncBWH17MmetaG_FD_161649 | JGI IMG/M metagenome (GOLD analysis project Ga0210409, IMG submission 161649) | Forest soil microbial communities from Barre Woods Harvard Forest LTER site, Petersham, Massachusetts, United States - Inc-BW-H-17-M | ecosystem: Environmental > Terrestrial > Soil >...
ACGGTCACCGATCCATCGGGAGCCGCGGTTCCGAACGCTTCGATTACTCTCACCAACACCGACACCGGGCAGCAAAAAACCATCAACACGAATGGCGAAGGTCAGTATGTCGCCGCCGATATTCGTATCGGCCGGTACGTAGTCCGCGCCCAAGCCGCCGGCTTCAAGGTAGGCGAAAAGAAGGATGTCGTGCTGCAAGTCGGGGATCGGAGCCGCATCGATTTCCGCCTGGAAGTCGGTAACGCTCAGGAGACGATTACGGTCGAGGCCAACCCCGTCGCCGTGCAGACCGACTCCGGCGAGGTGAGCGGAGTCATCACAGGGCAACAAATCAGTCAACTTTCAACCAACGGGCGGAGCATTTTTACGCTTGAGCCGCTGCAACCGGGCGCTTCCAGCGTTCAATCTGACTTTCAGGTTCCCACCTCGGCTGGGGGCGATTTCAACGTCAGCTTTAACGGCCAGCGCGTAAGCCACAACCTGTGGCTCGTGGATGGTGGCGAGGCCGCGGATCGTGGGGGTGGCGGCGGGGCGGATGTGTTGCCGTCGATGGACGCTATCGCCGAATTCCGCACCATGACCTCGAACTACAGCGCCGAATACGGATTGTCGTCGGCGGGTACGATTAGTATGGTCATTAAGTCCGGCACCAAACAACTGCACGCCGGCGCCTGGTATTTCGGCCGCAACGATGCACTCGACGCGCGCAACTACTTCAATCCTGCGCCGGCTAAAGTTGCCGAATTGCGCTTCCATGATTTTGGATTCAACGTGGGCGGGCCGGTGTCGTTCCATCCCAGCACGTCGAACCCGAAGACTTTCTTCTTCTATAACATGGAGTGGCGCCGCTATATCGCGGGAGGCTTGCTGAATCAGACGGTGCCTTTGGCGAGTGAGTATCCCGATGCGGGCGGTGCAGGTACAGGTGCCGTATTTGGTTCCGCAATCACGGTTCCGAGCGCGGCATCGGTCAGCCCGTCGATCCTGTTTGCGAATTGTCCCGGAGGTGCGGCTCCGGCGGGAATCGTGCAAGGGCAGCCATTCCCCAATAATACGATTCCGGACTGCATGGTCAATTCCAACGCCACTGCGCTCCTCGGGGCGGGAATATTCCCGAAGCCTACAAACGGAACTCAGTTCCAGGGAGGAAACAACTCGCCGACCACAGGCAAGGAGGAACTCGTCCGCATCGACCATCAGTTCACGGACAAGTTCTCTGTTTTCGGACACTTCATTGCCGATCAGGCGGTTCAGACTTACGGTACGACGCAGTGGAGCAACGACAACGTCCCCTCGGTATTCAATACCTTCAACAACCCGTCGTACAGTTACGTGATCCACGCCACACACAGCATCAGTCCAACTCTGCTCAACGAGATTGCTTTTGCTTACGACGGTAACAGAATTCACATTCTACCTGCCGGCGTCTACAAGGCTCCGTCTGGCTTCGCCTTCAACCGCATCTTCACTGGTGAGAATGTCGACAACCGCATCCCCACCATTCAGCTTTCCGGAAGCACAGGTTCGGTCTTCAACGTGAACTGGCTGCCGTGGAACAATACCGCCAACGATTACCAGATTCGCGATGACGTCTCCTGGACGAAAGGAGCGCACCAGTTCAAGATCGGCGGGAGCTTCGCCATTTACAAGAAAGTGCAGGACTACTTCGCCAACACGCAGGGCCAATTCCAGTTCAACGGGTCATTTACTGGAAACAAAAATGACTTCGCTGATTTCCTGCTTGGCCTCTCCAATCAGTACCAGGAGCAGGCTTTCAAGGGAGCGGGCCACTGGAATGCAGTTTCTCCAGCGGCTTACTTTCAGGACAACTGGCGCACTACCAAACGCCTGACTCTGAACTTAGGCCTGCGCTGGGACGGAATCCCGCATACCTACGAAGCCAACAACAACATGGCGAACTTTTATCCGAGTCGCTATAACCCCGCTCTCGCTCCGATCTTTGTGCCTGGCACGAACGACACCCAGATCGCGCCAAACAGCCCCGGCCTAGGCCCTAGCCCTGTGCCTCAATTGTCGGGTTATCAGTTCTATCTGAATGGCATCGGCTTCGAAGGAAAGAACGGCGTTCCAAAAGGTCTCGTCAATGACACTTGGGACGCTTTCGGTCCGCGCATTGGCTTCGCGTATGACCTGACTGGTCAGGGCAAGACGGTTATTCGTGGAGGGTTTGGCGCGATGTACGAGCGCATCCAGGGTAACGACATGTACAACGCGGCAACCAACCCACCGTTCGGCTACAGTCTAAATACTGGTTCGACCGGCGTTTCCCTGAGCAACCCTCACGACCAGCTCAACGGAGGAGCGATCACGGTTCCCATTCTCACATCGTCGGTTACGGGACTTACCCAGCATTACAAGGTTCCGACCACCTACTCGTACAGCGCGGGTGTTCAACAAGCATTGGGAAGGAATGCCGTGCTATCGCTCACCTATGTGGGCAACCAGAGTCGATACCAAAGTTACTTCCAGGAAATTAACCTGCCGCCACAGAGCCAGTTGGCTTGTCTCCAGGACAAGACGAATTGTCCGGGTGGAACTCAGCCCGCGTTCAACGGCCTAGTGCCCTACCAAGGCTACAGTTCGCTGAAGATGGCGTTCACGGGCCAGAACGGGCACTACAACTCCCTACAAACCGAAATACACGGGCAAGTCACTCACGATCTCTACGTACAGGCGGCCTACACACTGTCGCGAGCCATCGATCCCAGCACAGGGAATGGTGGCAATGGCTGGGATCTGGATTCCGTGTTTAATCCATACGCCGATTGGAGATACGATATAGGTCCATCGCTCTTCGATCGTACCCACATTTTCTTCACCAACTTCGTCTACGACATTCCCGTCCTCCGGAACAGCTCGAACAAGTTTCTCAAGACAACAGTTGGGGGATGGCAACTGTCGGGCATCGTGACGGCGATGACGGGCGCGCCGCTCAACATCAACGTGAGCGGCCAAAATGTGGCCAGCATCTTCAGCGGGGACGCGGCCAACCGTCCCGATCTCGTGGCGCCGATCTCGTACCCGAAGGCGGTCAATGAGTGGTTCAATCCCGCCTCATTTGCGGCGCCAGCGGCCGGCACCTGGGGCGATCTCAAATATGGCGCCGTCCGCGCTCCGGGTCGGCAGAACTGGAATCTCTCGCTCTTCAAGCAATTCGTCCTCAGCGAAGCGCGCGGGAGCCGCATCGAGTTCCGGGCGGAGAGCTTCAACACCTGGAATCACACGCAGTTCGGAGGGTCTGGCCAGGGCGGACCAGGTTCGGGTCAGGGCATCAGCACCAGCTTCGGCGCGAGCAATTTCGGGGCTGTGACCAATGCCTTCGATCCGCGCACGTTCCAGCTCGGACTGAAGCTGATTTACTAAACCGCAACCGGGGGCGCCCGACGAAATCAGGTCTGGGCGCTCCTCCAACTTCTTCCAGTCAGCTAGACGTTGGCGCATTCAGTTGCTCCGACCGCGCGGTGATGACTGCATCTGGTCGCGAGGAACTTGTGCCCGACGAGTAACCGTGCCCTTCCCCCAAAAGTAGCTTTGCCGGGTATCCGATTTGTTGACCTCCAGGCTGTACCCCTTGGCCTCGTTCTCGCGATCGCAAGCGAACGAGGCCGTTTTTCTCTCAGTGAACGCGGCCTTTCCGGATTCAAAGTAGACTGGAATACGCCACAGAATTCTGATGAAGACCGCGGAGAGCCACGTTTTCTGAATATGAAGATTTATCGTACGGTTTGGATCCTTGCCGCTTGCCTGTTTGCAGGCGCGCTACAGGCTCAAACACCTCGGGACGCAATCGCCCTCGAGCAGCGAGGCCAATTGGAGGACGCAGCCCGTGCCTGGCAGGCGATCACACGTCGTAATCCGCAGGACGCTGCCGCCTTCGCAAGCCTCGGCGTTGTCCTCTCGAAAGATGAGAAATATTCGGACGCTGCAACTGCCTACAAAAAAGCATTGGCCCTGAATCCTCAGCTGCCGGGAATTTCTTTGAACCTGGGACTGGCTGAGTTCAAGCAAGGTCATTTCCCAGCGGCCATTGCGCCGTTCAAGGCGGCGCTCGCATCGGAGGGCTCGAATTCGCAGGCTCGGATCCTACTCGGTTTCAGCTATTACGGGTCACGTCGTTTTCGGGATGCCGCTCGCGAACTGAAACTCGCCACCAAAACCGATCCGGACAATTTGGAACTGCGCCAGGCCTTGGCGCAAAGTTGTCTTTGGGCCAAAGACTACGCCTGCGCGAGGGAGGAATTTCGGGCCATCGTTGAGAAAGACCCGGACTCGGCGAGCGCCCACATGCTGCTCGGCGAGGCCCTTGACGGCTTGTCAGAAAAACAAGAAGCCATCCGCGAATTCGAAATCGCTGCGAAGGCCGCGCCTCAGGAACCGAATGTTCACTTTGGCCTGGGGTATCTCTACTGGAAATCGCACCGCTACGAAGAGGCAAAGAAGGAGTTTGAGGCCGAACTGGCCAACGATCCGCAGCACGCACAATCCTGGGCCTACCTGGGCGACATGCAGATAAAGTCCGATCCCGATGCGGCCCTTCCTTTGCTTCGCAAGGCAATCGCCCTCAAGCCGGATTTGCGCATCGGCTATGTCGATTTAGGGGTAGTGCTGGCCGAGCAAAAACAAAATCCGGAAGCAATCGCCGCGTTTGAACGGGCGATTGCATTGGATCCAGACGAACCCGACGCCCACTACCGCCTGGGACGCCTCTACCGCGCGATGGGGAAAACGGCAGAGTCCGACAAGGAGTTCGCCAAGGTAAAGAGCATCCATCAGAAATCTGAAGACGATGTCGCCCGCAAGATGTCTTCGGTGCCTCCTGCCCTCAGCGGCATGGAAACAAAATGAGAGGGCCATTTCGGCCCTCTCACTCACCTCTGACATACTTTCCGGAAATTACGCGACCGCGTCCACCGGTTCGCCAACGTCCGTAGCCTCAGGCTCCTCGATTTCCGGAGCGTGAGTGTGAGTCTTGGCGATGAACATGTAGATCGACGGAACGACAAACAATGTGAACGCCGTTCCGATGATCATTCCACTCACCAGCATAATGCCGATGCTGTTGCGGGCTCCGGCTCCCGGTCCCTTCGCTAAAACAAGGGGGAAGTGGCCGATGACCGTCGCTGCCGTGGTCATCAGGATGGGCCGCAGTCGGGTGGTGGCCGCTTCTATAATCGCCGCCAGCTTCTCCTTACCCATTTCCTGAAGTTGATTCGCGAACTCGACGATCAGAATGCCGTTCTTTGACACCAAACCGACGAGCGTAATCAATCCGACTTGGCTATAGATATTCAACGTCGTGAACCCCATGAACGAGAACAACAGCGCTCCGGAAAGAGCCAGCGGAACCGATCCCGCCAGAATGATGAACGGATCGCGGAAGCTCTCGAACTGGGCAGCCAGCACGAGATAGATCAGGATTCCGGAAAGCAAGAACGTTCCCAGGAATTTGCTTCCCTCCACGCGCAGCTGCCGCGATTCGCCCGCGTAGTCCACGGTGAAGCCCTGGGGCAGGATCTTCTTCGCCTCGTCCTCAAGCAAGGTCAGCGCCTTATCCAGCGGCACTCCGGGTGGCACCACGCCCTGAATCCGGACTGCGTTGAGCTGCTGGAACTTCTTCAAATCCCGCGGTTCGGTGGTCGTCTTCAGGCTTGCGAAAGTCGAGAGCGGCACAAGTTTGTCCGATGATCCGGTGACGTAGATCTGGGACAACTGCTCCGGCGTCAGCCTTTCCGAACGCTTCACCTGCGGAATCACTTTGTAGCTCCGGCCCTGAATGCTGAACCGGTTCACATAGTTTCCGCCGAGCAGCGTGGAAAGATCCTGTCCGGCCTGGCTCAGGTCAACACCCTGCGAACGCAGCTTGTCGCGATCGAAAACAACTTCCGTTTGCGGCTGGTCGAACTTCAAGTCCGAGTCTGCATAGATGAAGATGCCGCTGGTCATCGCTTTCTGCACCAGTTGGTTCGCAAATGCAATCAGCTGCTGCGGTTCGCCTGGCGTCGCGATCACGAAGTCCACCGGGAAGTCGCCGCCACCCGGCAACGGAGGAGGCGTCAGCGGAATCACGCGAACACCTGCCAGCTTCGACAGGGGTCCAGTGGATTCCACCAGCAACTGCTGCGCGGTCTTCTTTCGTTCGCTCCATGGCTTCGTCACCATGCCGCCAAAGCCGCCCGTCGGTGACGTGATCTGGAAGATGCTCTGGTTCTCCGGGAAGGAGTGATACACGTCGTACACTTCTTTGGTGTACAGGTCCGTCTGATCGATGGTGGAATTCGGCGACGCCTGGATCACGCCGAACACCACGCCCTGGTCCTCCGCCGGCGCGAGTTCCCGCTGCGAGAACATGTAGAACGGGATCATCAGGGCCGCGACAACCGCCCACAACACCAACACCACGGGTCGGTATTTCAGTGTTCCAGTCAGGTTGCGCATGTAGAACTGCCGGACGTGCTCGAACTGCCGGTTGACAAAGCCAGCGAATCCGCGCTCCGACGCGCCCTCTCGCAACAACCTGGAACCCATCATCGGGGATAGTGTCAGAGCCACGATACCCGACACGATCACCGCGCCAGCCAGCGTAAACGCAAATTCACGGAACAACGCGCCCGTCAGTCCACCCTGGATGCCGATTGGGGCATAGACGGCGGCCAGCGTAATGGTCATCGAGATGATTGGCCCCACCAGTTCCCGAGCTGCGTCCTTCGCAGCTTGTATCGGCGTCTTGCCCATGTGGAGGTGGCGCTCGACGTTTTCCACCATCACGATCGCGTCGTCGACCACAAGTCCGACCGACAACACAATGGCCAGCAGCGTCAGCAGGTTGATCGTGAAGCCTGCCGCCAGCATCAGGAAAACAGCACCGATAAGCGAGATCGGAATCGCCACCACCGGAATCAACACCGACCGGAACGACCCAAGGAACAGGAAGATCACCACGATCACGATCAGCAGCGTTTCCGACAGCGTGCTGAGGACCTCATTGATCGCGTCCTGAATGTAGGCCGTGGAATCGTAGGGAATCCCGACCTTCATTCCTTCGGGCAGTTGTGCCCGGATTCCGGGAATGGTTTCTCGAACTTGCTTGATGACCTCGAGGGAGTTCGCCGTCGGCAGAACCCAGATGCCCATGAAGGTCGCGGTTTCGCCGTTGAACTTCACGTCCTGTTCATAGTTCTGCGCGCCGAGAACGACGTCGGCAATCTCACCCAGGCGGACCACCACGCCATTGTCCTGCTTGACCACCAACTGCCGGAATTCTTCCGGGGTTTTCAGGTTGGTGTTGGCGACAAGGTTTACCGACACCATCGACCCTTTGGTGCTCCCAACCGCCGACAGGTAGTTGTTCTTCGCAAGCGCGTCGTGGACCGTCGAGGGCGAAATGCCGTACGCCGCCATGCGGTCCGGCTTCAGCCAGATTCGCATCGCGAAGGTTCGGTCGCCCAAGATATCGGCTCGCTGCACGCCGCTTACGGCACTCAGTTTGGGCTGCACAACGCGGGTCAGATAGTCCGTGATCTGGTTCTGATCCAGGTCGGCTGACGAAAAGCCGAGATACATCGAGGCAAACTGATTGTCTGCAGTCTGCAGCTCAATCACCGGCGCTTCTGCTTCGGGTGGCAGATCGTTTCTCACCTGCGCCACCTTCGCCTGGATCTGCGTTAATGCGGCATTAGTGTCGTAGTTGAGTTTAAGGTGGACTGAGATCGTACTCAGCCCTTGGGCGCTCGACGACTCCATGTAATCGATGCCGTCGGCGGCGGCGATCACGCGCTCGAGTGGGGTCGTGATGAAGCCGCGCACCAGGTCGGCGTTAGCACCGGTATACACGGTCGTCACCTGAACGACCGCGATGTCGCTGCGCGGATACTGGCGGACGCTCAACGAACGAATCGCCTGCAGGCCGGCGATCAGGATCACCAAATTCACGACGATCGCGAGGACCGGGCGTCTTATAAACAGGTCTGTGAACTTCATGCTCTGTCCTCGATTTAGCTATCCGCCGGCTTCGGAGCCGGGTTGTTCTCAGGTTGGACTTTGTTGTTCACCGTCACCGCTGCCCCATTGCGCAGCTTGAACACGCCCGAAGTCACCACCTCATCCCCGGGATTCACTCCCGACACGACGGCCACCTGGTCGCCGCGAGAACCATCGACCTTCACAAATTGCTGGCGAACCCCGCGATAGGTCTGGCCTTTCGGATCCTTCATGTCCGTGATGATGAACACAGAGTCCCCGTACGGTGCATAGCTGATCGCCGACGCGGGCAACGTAACCACATCACGGCTGGCGCCTACGCCAAACTGCACCTGCACAAACATCCCCGGCTTCAGCTTGCCGTCCGGATTGGGCAGCGTCGCCTGCACCTGAATGTTGCGAGTGGTCTGGTCGACAACTGAATCGAGGGCCGTTACCCGTCCGTTGTACTGGCGCCCTCCGAGGTCCTCGGAAGCAACCTGCAGTGTGCCGCCAACTCGTACCTTCGCCGACTCCTGCTGCGGTACGCCAAAATCTACGTAAATCGGATTCAGCGATTGCAACGGCACGATGGCTGCGCCCGCGGCAAGATACTGCCCCAGATTCACCTTGCGGATTCCCAGAACTCCCGAAAACGGCGCACGGATGGTCTTGCGCTCGATGGTCGCGCGAGTCTCAGCAACATTCGCCTCTGTTTGCTTGTGGTCAGCAGTGGAACGGTCGTAGTCCTGACGCGAGATCACGCCTTGCTTAGCCAGCTCCTGACTGCGGTCGTAGTTAATCTGGGCAAGATCACGTTGCGCTTCGAGCGCCGCGAGCTGAGAAACCTCTTGGCGGATATCGAGCTCCACCAGCACATCGCCCTTGTTTACGAACTGCCCTGACTCAAAATTGATCTTGGCAACGATTCCCGGCAGGTCGGCGCTCACCGTCACCCCCTGCACGGCTTCCATGGTGCCGATAACCCCCATGGTTGAGGGCCAGTGCTCCTGCTTCGCCACGATGCTGGTAACCGCCTCTGGCGGCGGCTGAAATGACGACGCCGCGTGTACGGCCGTCTCCACCTGGCGATACTTCATGAACCCCAAACCGGCTATAACCGTAGCCACCACCGCTAACATCAGCAACATCCGTCTTGCCATCGGCACGCCTCCGACCGAACACACCTTTTATCAATATGTTAGGGAAAGTGCAGACCCCGCACTTTGTTGATCTGATTCAAGTTGCTTGTAAAAAGATTCTGATTTAACGGACCCTCCGGTCAGGCTTCTTCAACTACCGCCGTTTGTTATGTTGAACAAAAACCAGGTCCGCAGCGGCCCAACCTCAGTGCTGCTCGCCCGAGACTTTTCATCCTTCACTGGTAAGACGAGCGGGCCAGCCAAAAATCGACATCTCACCCGACGATTTCGGAAAAAATTTTGTCGCTGTGAAATGAAAAGGCAGCTGCTCGCCCACTTGGTAGTCTCTTGAAAACCGGTACGCCATCACCGAAAATCCTTCGAAATGGGCCCATATTGCAGCCTTTTGCGCCAGGAACTCCGTCTTCGCAACCTCGCGTTCGCAAAAGCGCACAATCTTGCACATGCCCTCAGCTACGGCGAGCAGTCGGTCGTGGTGTACGAACCCTCCGAAGAACAGTCGCGCCACGGAAACTTCGAGAACGCCAGCTATGCCGCCATCCTCGCCCGCCGGGAATGGAGGATCCGGCTCGAGAAAATTCACACTACCGCGCGCCGCTCACTTCCCGCGAGCGATCGTCGCTGGAAGGAACTCGACTCGTGCATGAGTTCCGACGCGCTGCTGATGAACGTCTTTTGCCATCCCACAACGATCAGCCCTTCGTTATGCGCGATGCTCGGAACCGACTACCCTTCCTTGGCGGAATTCGGCTTTCGGGCCCGCATCCCGCTGGGCAACGGCCACACCGACCGGACCGAAGTCGACATGAAAATCGGACGTCTGCTGGTCGAAGCAAAACTCACCGAGACAAATTTCCAGACGCAGAAGAAAGAGATTGTGGAGGCCTATCGCGATCTAGGCTCCGTCTTCGAGCCCGGGCGATTGCCCCGAAACACTCTCGGCGATTACATCTCGTATCAACTGATCCGCAATGTGCTTGCAGCACACGAACTGAACGCATCATTTTGCGTGCTACTCGACGAACGCCGCCCAGACCTGAAGGATGCCTGGTACGAGATCATGCAATGTGTCGTGGATACCGACCTCAAGACAAGGTGCATGGTTCTCACCTGGCGAGAACTTGCCGCTGTCTTGCCCAAGCGCCTTCAGGAATTTCTCGACCTTAAGTATGGAATCGTTCCGCCCGGCTGTACCGCGTCGCGGGCATGGGAGCGAGAAACGGAGTGAATGCTCGGTAACAAAGCAGATTTGCCCCGTTTTCGAGTACCGTCTCAGTTTTATGGAGTGTTTCGCTAGGCCGCAGCCGTATCCTGCGCCCTCACAGCCGACGCTAGGATTTCGAAGGAAGCCTTCAACTCGTCCTTCACTTTGAGCGCTCCGCCAGCCACCGTCACCAACTGGATACCATATTCAGTTTGATAGATCGAAAACTCTCCGGAAGCACGCAAGCGTTCACCGCTGCTCGTAACCCGCGCGACGATCGTCTGCTGACGCGACACCCCGTGCAGGGACAGTTCCCCGGAGATCTCGGCGCGAAACTGCCCTGCCCCCGAAGAAGTCACCTTAATTTCTGAGCTCTGAAATTCTATGACCGGATAGGAATCCGATTCGAGGACCTGCTCGTGCATGATCCGTTCGATTTCGCGGCGGTCCTTCTCATTGACATCCCCCGCCACCTCCAGCGATCGGGCGGAGACCTCTACGTGCAATGATGCCGACTCCGGAGACGCCGAATCAAACTGTACTTCTCCACTGAAGTCCCGCACACCCATCAGCGGGTTATGGCCAAAGGCCGACAGTAATCCGCCAGCGGTCACGCGAATCGTGAACCGGCTGGGTCTGGGGTCAAGGCGATACACGGAGATCTTCTGCGTCTCTTCCATTCGCGGATTCTACACCGACTTTGCGCCTTGCCCCCGGAATCCAGCAGGAATTACCGGCTTTGGCTGTACTTAGGCTGCCGAGCTGCGCTCAGCCCGCGTCCCCAAGTCCTCAATGCGCTCGACGATTGCCCGCCTGGTCTCCTCTCCGCTGGCGGGGGCGAAGATCACACCCAGCGCGAGTCCAGCGCCCAGCCCACCGGCAAACATCATGGCACTCCGTGCCACGCCGCCATTCTCTCCACGCAACGCGCGAGCTGCACTGCTCACCCGCTCCGAGACGGTATCGTAAGTGTCGCCCGCCCTGCTCCGCACGTCGCCGAAACGATCCGAAACCCGGTCGCGGACGTTGTCCGAGGCCTGGTCAGTAACTTCCATTAGATATAAAGCGGTCTTTAGTGCCGAACTAATCCAATTCCTTCTCATCGTCTCCTCCTTCAAATTGAACAAAATAAGTCCGAAAACGGGGCAGACTCGCCCCGTCTCCGGCAGTGCTTCGTGCGAACTCCTACGACGCTTTCCGACGATCCGACGGTTCGTCCTGTGCGTTGCCACCCGGCCTGCGATCCTTCGTTGGTTCGTTCGTCTTCTGTGGGTTTTGGCCTTGCTGACCGTGCTGCTGCGATGGATCGTTATGTTGCGGCTGTCGCGGATCGTTCTTCTCGTTAGGGTTTTGAGGATTTTGCCCTGTTTTCGGATTGTCACTGGTTGGGTTCGCCATGAAAACTCCTTGCATTGAAAAGTTGCGAAATGACCTTCTGCGGAGTCGTGGGACCGACGCGACGCACAAAACCTGCGCGCGTCCGGAGACTCGACGTCCGTTTACTAGCTTGCGATCCGTTCGCGGAAGTGTCGATACAACGGATCATGTAAGCGCACCTTGAAACTTGCTCTAGCCCAAAAACCTGACTGGGCATGCTTGCACTTCGCAAGGGCAACCATGTTCCCTCGGCGACCCCCAAACTTCCAACGCGACAACGTTACGCACGGTTCCCCCCGTTACCAAAGTTTCTGGCTCTGGACCGAAGTGGTCAGTAAGCTGCCCTCTACACGTGTTCACTAAGCCGTTCGAACATCTCCGCACCAAGCTCCTGTTTGCGATGCTCGCGGTCGTTTCTCTGCTCACCGCTGCGATGCTCGCCCTTGTGCAGGTTCGAATGCGAACGCACGTGTGGGAAGATCTGGCCTCCACGTTGCGAACCGACGCCACGGTCTTCCGCACGGTCGAAGCCGCTCGCCGGCAGCAGGCTGACCAGAGTGTCGCCCTCATCGCAGAACTTCCCAGCCTTAAGGCGCTGATGTCAACGCACGATCGACCGACCATCGAAGATGGCTCGGAGTCGATTCTTCACACGACGGGCGCCGATCTCCTGACTTTGGAAGCGGCCTCTGGAGACGTCCTTGCAGTCCATTCCAGTTCCGGAAATGTGTCGATATCGAGTGTGCAGCCCCTCCTTGCTGGCGCAAAGGGAAAGCACGACTGGTGGTTCCTGGACGGTCATCTTTACTGTCTGAATTTCGCGCCCATCATCACCGGTGCATCGAACGAACGGCATTCGCTCGGCCGCGTCGGACTCGGCCGAGAGGTCACTCCAGAATCTGTAGCCGGCGCCGACCGCCTTCAAAACGGAGCCATCGTTTTTGAACGAAATAGCAAGGTTCTTCGCAGTTCCCTGTCTCCGAGTTTGTGGCCGGATTACGAGAACTGGCGTTCGCAATCACCCGACGGATCCGCCTCGATACAGAAGATCGACATCGGTGGTGAGAGCTATCTGGGAAGCTTCATCGAGATGGGTGGAGACCACCCGATTCGCCTGTATTCCCTGCGTTCGTATGATCAGGCCACGAGTTTTCTCCGCTCGCTGAATCAGATGCTATTGGTCGTTGGCGTCATCGCGATCGTCAGCGGAGCAATCATCGGATTCCTGATCGCACGGCAAATCACACGCCCGCTCGAGGAACTCGCCGCGGCCAGCCGTCAGATCGGTAAAGGCGATTTCGAATCTCCTATCCAGGCCACTGGACAAGACGAAGTCGCCGAACTGACGCGCGCTTTCGAGCAGATGCGGAAGAGTCTGCTGCTCTCGCACGAAGGCATGTTGCGCTCGGCGCGCCTCGAAGCGGTTGGACGACTCGCCGGCGGCATTGCGCACGACTTTAACAACATCGTGATGATCATCAAGGGCTACAGCGATCTATTGCTTGAAACCGCGACGCCCGAAAATCGCTTCCACCTGGACGAAATCAAGCGCGCCGGAGAGCGCGCCAGCGGCCTCACGCGCCAACTCCTTGCCTTTAGCCGCAAACAGGTGCTCGAGCCGCAAGTGCTCGACCTGAACCACACGGTCCGTGGCATGTTGAAAATGCTGCGGATCCTGCTGGGGCAAGATGTCGACCTCGTGACCAGCCTCTCTGACGGGATTGGCCGCGTGAAAGCCGATCCCGGCCAACTGGAACAGGTCATCATGAATCTCGCCGTGAATGCGCGCGATGCGCTTCCAGGCCGCGGCAAACTCATCATTGAGACTCAACCCTGCACGCTTGACGACGCGTACGCAGCGCAGCATCCCGAGGTCGATCCGGGACCTCACGTTCTGCTTGCCGTCACCGACACGGGTTGCGGCATGACAAGCGAGACCATGGCCCACATATTTGAGCCCTTCTTCACCACCAAGGGCCCTGGAAAAGGCACCGGACTCGGCCTCGCCACTGTCTACGGAATCGTCAAGCAGAGTCATGGACACATCAACGTCTACAGCGAAGTAGGCGTCGGAACGACGTTCAAGATCTATCTGCCTGCTATCGATCAGCCGGTGTCTCTCGTGCCGGCCGAAGCCGGTTCTCGGGCCGCAAGAGGCCAAGGGACTATCCTTCTTGTCGAAGATGAAACAGCCCTGAGAACACTCGCGGCGAAGGCACTCCGTAAACTTGGCTACGAGGTTCTCGAAGCGAGCAACGGACTCGAGGCCCTGATCGCAGCCGACCGTCACCCTGCTGAAATCCACGTCCTCGTCACCGATATCGTGATGCCGCGAATGGGCGGCCCGGAACTGGTGGACAAAATCCGGCGGAAGCGCGGCGGATTCGCCGTAATTTTCATGTCGGGGTACACCGAAGCTGCCGCCCTCGAGAACACTCCCATCGGCAAAGACGCCATCCTGCTCAACAAGCCCTTCTCCACCGACTTGCTGGTGCAGAAGATTGCGCAAGTCCAGGCCCCCGTTTCCGAGACCCCCTAAGCCCAAAGCAGCGTTTACTTCCCAAACCTAGGGAATCCGTTCATCTCGCTTTTTGTGTGCAGTTTTCTATCTGAGGTTCACGTTTCATCTTGCTAGGACCGGATTGGCGGTGATATCAGTTCTCAGCCCGCGCAAGAACCGCGCTTTCTGACTCCGAACCCATTGAACAACGCAACCACCTCCGAGAACCCGTCCGACAATCTTCCTCTCCTGGGCTCTGGCATTTCGATCGCCGACGCGGAAGACCCGAATCGCCCCAAAAAGGCGATGGGATTTCGCGATCTCGTATTGTTCTACGTCGTCACTGGCATCAGCCTGCGCTGGATCGCGACCGCGGCCGCCGCGGGCCCAAGCTCGATCATCATCTGGCTGGGCGCCTGGCTCGTCTTCTACACTTCGCTGGCCCTCTCGGTCATCGAGCTGTCCTCCCGCTATCCTAATGAGGGCGGACTCTACGTCTGGAGCAAACGCGCCTTCGGCGACTTCTCCGGCTTCATGTCGGCCTGGATTTACTGGACGAGCAATCTCCCCTTCTTCCCCGCGGTGTTCTATTTCGCGGCCAGCAACGTGCTCTTCATGCGCCCGGCCGCCTGGGGATATCTCTCCGGCAGTCCGTCCTTTTACATCCTTTTTTCGCTGATCGCCCTGGCTGCGGTAACACTGCTCAACGTCATCGGACTCGACGTCGGAAAGTGGCTGCACAATGTGGGTGCGCTGGCCATGTGGCTTCCTGTTCTCATCGTCATCGGGATGGGGCTGATCGCATGGCACCGTTTCGGCTCGGCCACATCCTTCACCGCGCATACGCTGATTCCTAAAACGCACCTCAATGACATCATCTTCTGGTCGGTTCTGACGTTCGCCTTCGGCGGATGCGAAACAGCATCCTTTATGGGCGAGGAGATCAAAAACGCGCGCCGCACAATTCCACTAGGCCTCTTCCTGGCAGGACTGACGGTCGCGTTCTGTTACATCGGCGGCACGGTCGGCGTACTGCTCGCCCTGCCTTCATCCGAGGTCAACGATCTGCAGGGGCTGATGCAAGCAATCGCCAAGACTGCCGATCGCGTCGGTTGGCAGGCTGTCATTCCGCTGGGCGCTTTTTTGATTGCGCTCAGCAATCTCGGAGCCGCCGGTGCGTATCTGGCCGCGGTTGCGCGGCTTCCTTTCGTGGCAGGCATCGATCGTTTTCTTCCGCCTTCCTTCGGCGCGCTTCATCCTCGCTGGCGTACGCCTTGGGTCGCACTCGTCGTGCAATCGCTGCTGGGCGCGGTTTTCATTTTTCTGGGGCAAGCGGGAACCAGCGTCAAAGGAGCCTACGACGTCCTCGTGAACATCGGCGTAATCACCTACTTCTTGCCTTACCTCTACGTCTTCGCCGCGATGTACAAACTACAGAGCGAACCGGCTGGACCCGAGGTCATTCGCGTCCCGGGAGGAAAGCCGGTTGCGAAGCTGATATCGATTGTCGGCTTCGCCGTCGTCACTCTGACGATCGGCCTCTCCCTCCTGCCACCGCCCGATGAACCCAACAAGCCTCTCGCAATGTTGAAAATCATCGGATCGACAGCGGTGCTGTTGTTGATCGGCGTCGGGCTTTTCTGGTCGGGAAAGCGTCGCGCGGCGCGGGCATCAGCCTCCATCTAGGCATTCGCGCCTTCAATCTACGGCGTTCGGCGGAGCTCCGGATTTGTTGGCCTTCAATCCCAGATTTCGGATCAAACGCAGCAACGAGTTGGGATGGAGCCCGAGAATCTTGGCGGCGTCCACGTAATATCCATTCGCCTGCTCGAGCGCCTGCAAGACTAGCTGCTTCTTGTTTTCCTTGAGCGCCCCGAGGTACTTCGTCCCGCTCGCAGACGGCGACGACGTCTCGAGGATCGAATCAGGGAGATCCTCCGGTAAAACGTCTTCCGTTGCCCCGAGCACAACCGCCCTCTCGATTGCGTTTTCCAGTTCGCGCACGTTGCCGGGCCAGTCATAACGGCTGAGCAGCGACTGCGCCTCGGCACAAATGCACTTCTTTCGGATGTTGCACTTCTTGCTGAATTTGCGCAGAAAGCTCTCCGCCAGCGCCGGAATGTCTTCGCGACGTTCCCGAAGCGGAGGCGTGGTGATCGTCACAACATTGAGCCGGTAGAAAAGATCGCTGCGGAAGCTTCCCGCCTGCGCGGCTTCCGCGAGACTCTTGTTGGTGGCGGCGATCACGCGCACATCCACTTTGATCGGCCGCGTGCCGCCCACTCGTTCAAATTCCCGCTCCTGAAGAACACGCAGCAGTTTCGCCTGCAGGCCGAGCGCGAGTTCGCTGATTTCGTCGAGGAACAGCGTGCCCTCCTCTGCAACCTCGATTTTTCCTTTTTTCTGCCCGAATGCCCCGGTAAACGCGCCCTTCTCGTATCCGAACAATTCGCTCTCCAGCAGCGACTCGGTCAGAGCTGCGCAATTGATCGCGACAAACGGACACTCCGCCCGCGGGCTATTGCCATGGATTGCGCGGGCGACCAGTTCCTTCCCCGTGCCGCTTTCGCCCTGGATGAGCACGGTGGAACTGGTGGGTGCGACCCGTTGAATCACTCCGAGGATTTCCCGGATCCGCGGGCTGGTTCCTACCATATCGTGATCGAGCTCGATTTCCGTGCGAAGACGGCGATTCTCTTCCTGCAGTCCTTCCCAGTGCCGGATATTCTCCAGCGCGAGGCCGGCGAGATTCGCGACACCCGTCATGAATTGAAGATGATTGGAATCGAAAAGATGGGCTCGATCTCTGCGGTCAAGATAAATAATTCCGGCCGGCACTTCCCGCTCGAAGATAGGTACGCACAGCAGCGATTGCACTTTCGCCTGCGCCAAGGTATGCACGCCCGAAACCGAGCTATTTGTATCCACATCATTCAGCATCAAGCCCGCACGTTCGCGCAGAACTCTTTGCACGATCGTGCGCGGCACGCGGACCGGCTCCTTCGGACCCATCACCCGGTCCCACGCGATCGCCGACTCAAAATTCTCTTCGTCTTTTCTGATCTGCAGAATGGCGGCACGATCCGCGGGGACCACATCGAACACCATTCCCAGCAGTTGCCATTCCAGGGCGTCACGGTCACGGATGCTGCCGATGCCATTCGCGATCTTCAAAAGCGTATTCAGATCGCGCGTCAATCGGTCACCTTCGGGCACGCGCGCAAGCAGGCGATCGGCGTGGAGGTAAACAGCATCCTCGGAGCGAAGAAGCACAGGCGAAACATTGAACTCTTCTGTTTCCGACAACTCCACGACACTCGCCTCCTCTTCGAACTCGCCCGGTTCGGTCAGAAAAACCAGCAAAGAGATTCCGATCGAAATCCGATCCCCATGCTGCAGTTGCTGCTTCTCGATCCGGCAACCGTTCACGAACGTTCCGTTGCGCCCACCAAGATCCTCAATCTCGACGACCCCGTTCTCGCACCGGACCACGCAATGCTGACGCGACATGGCAGGATCGGTTGCCCACAGCGCGTTGCTTGTATCCCTGCCGATAGGCAAAGCCTCGGCGCAAATGGGCAGGATCTTCCCCTTGAATGGCCCGGCGATCCCAACCAGCCGTGGATTTTGCTCAGACGAGAAACTCATGCCATTGTCCGCGAGCCGATTACTACCACATCCAGTTTCGCGATGCACACGGTTTGCGGAGGTCTTGGCCGATTAACCCAACGGCGGGTCAGGCGACGTCTGCATTAACCCAAAGGTTAGTGAATTGGTGAGCGCAAACGTTTCACGATGCGCCGTGCCGGCCATCCTCAAATCGCGACGTCGCGAAAAATCAAGGAGTTAACGGCTGCTAAGTCGTAGTCCGTCGCGGTTCGCCTCGTTTGGCAGAGCGCATGCCCATAGAAGGCGCATACGGTGATCAACACCGTACGGGGAGTGAGGACGGATCCCACCGTTGGGGAAGCGACGGGATCCTCAGGTCGGGCCGGTTCTGGTTCGCCGTTCTCCTCACGAAGGAGTGGAGATATGAAAAAGCAACTGCTGGCTTTCGTTGGTGTGCTGAGCCTGATATTGGTAGCCGGTTCGGCCTTCGCGCAGTCCGAAGAAGTGCGCGCCAACATTCCTTTCGACTTCGTTGTCAACAAAACCACAATGCCGGCGGGCACCTATTCGATCACCCGAACCGGTATCACCAGCGACGCTCTTGCGATTCGCGGTCTCAGCTGCAAGGCGGCTCTACTCGTGGGCACGATGCGGCGGAGCTCCGCGAAGACCAACGACCGGTCCAAGCTCGTCTTCCATCGCTACGGCGACCGCTACTTCCTGTCGCAGATCTGGGTCGAAGGAAGCGACCATATGCGCGTACTGCCAAAGACGAATCTGGAATCCGAAGTGGCCTTGGATCTGACCTCGAAAGACGTGATCTTATACGCTTCGGCGCGGTGAGCGAGTTTTGCTTGGGGCATCTCTCGGAGCAAGAAAGGGCACACGCGACGTGTGCCCTTTTTCTTTTGGTCACTGGCCTTCAGCGCAAGTCTCGCTCGACTTCACACCCGCGACAACATTTTCAAACCCGGCGACACCGTCGAGCGGCTTCACGCTCTGGTCGTGGAACACAGTTGGTCGAAGGTAGTCGCCAGATCGGCGGCGATTGCCGGAGCTTCGCGGGTCTCAATCTGGCTGCGCTGCATCATGTACACCAACTTCCCGTCGCGCAGGATCCCGATTGAGGGCGATGACGGAGGATATCCCGTGAAATAGGAGCGCGCGCGTTCTGTGGCTTCTTTATCCTGCCCGGCAAATACGCTGTAGATATGGTCCGGAGTCGCGGAATGCTGCAGCGCCATTCGTACAGCAGGACGCATGCGGCCGGCAGCGCACCCGCAAACAGAATTCACGATGATCATGGTCGTGCCCGGCGCGGCGGCGGCACGATCGACTTCCTCGGGCGTGCGCAATTCCTTCACCCCAGCCCTGGTCAGTTCTTCACGCATCGGGATCAGCATAATTTCCGGATACATCGGCACCTCCTCACATAAGTACTATTCAACACTATCACGCCTGCGCGGCCCATCGGGATCCGTTCCTCACCGGTGTCTTGTTGGCAACCCCTGAAACACCGGCAAGCGGCCCCTTGCCGTCTGCGCGCGAAAACACAGCGCCTCCGTTTATAGTGAGAGGCCTCTATGCATCTCCAGGAAAACGTTCCCCTCGCGCCGCTGACAACCATGCAGGTCGGCGGTCCGGCACGTTTCTTCGTGGAGGCACTTACGACCGACGATGTTCACAAGGCGGTCGCGTACGCCAAGTCCCGCAGCCTGCGGCTGTTCGTCCTTGGTGGCGGAAGCAACCTGATTGTGTCCGACGCTGGCTGGCCGGGGCTGGTCCTGAAGATAGCCATTTCGGGCATCAATCATCGTCATGGTCATGGAACTGCCTACTTCGATGTCGGCGCTGGCGAAGATTGGGATTCCTTCGTCGCCACAACCGTCCAGCATAACTGCGCAGGAATCGAGTGCCTCAGTGGAATTCCAGGTAGTGTCGGCGGCACCCCGGTACAGAACGTCGGCGCGTATGGACAGGAAGTCTCGGAAACCATCGTCACGCTCAACGCGTTAAACCTCGATACGGGGAACGAAGAGGAATTTGAAAACGCAGACTGCTCCTTCGCATATCGAACCAGCCTGTTTAACACCACCGCCAAAGGCCAATATGTCATTCTTCGCGTGACGTTTGCCCTGCCACATGACGGCGCACCCCGGGTGGCGTATGCCGACCTGAAAAAGCACTTTTCTGGCTGGACCACCAAGCCGACTTTGGCCGACGTGCGCGAAGCGGTGCGGCAGATCCGGGCCTCCAAGGGTATGCTGATTACTCCGGGAGATCCCGACAGCCGAAGCGCGGGTTCTTTCTTCAAGAATCCGGTGCTCACCGCGGAGCAGTTTGAGGAATTGCGTCGCCGCGCTGCCACCCGCAACCTCGAAGTGCCAAGCTACCCCGCCCTCGACGCCCAAAGAAAAGTCTCGGCCGCCTGGCTCGTGGAGCAGTCTGGGTTCAGGAAAGGCTACGAGAGCGGACACTCTGGAATCTCCAGCAAGCACGCGCTGGCCATCGTAAATCGAGGGGGCGCCACGACCGCCGAAATCATTGCCCTGAAAGACGAAATTCAACGGCAGGTCGAGAACACATGGGGAATCGGCCTGGACACCGAACCAGTCTTTGTGGGATAGGCGCTCGCGTTGGATCTCGCTTCCGCCCAACGCAAGTGCGAGTGCATAAAACAGAGGCTCGTCGCAACGCGACTCCCAAAGGACGCGATTCCCGCCAAATCTTAGTTCTGGGACCCTTCTGGATAAGACTCTGCTGCAAACACCGGAGAGACAAATTCCTTTTCGACCATCACCGACACCGAACGCTGCAGCAAGCTGATTGACACGACCAGATGAAATTCATCCTTTACGCGCAGAAAAATTCCCTCCGCGCCGACAAGTGGACCAGCTTGCAACCGGACTCGCTGCCCCGAGCGCAGAAAAGGCCACGGTTGCACCGACCGCCCCGACAAGGCGAGCGTTCGAATCGATGCAATCTCCGTGTCATCCACTGGCTCCGGGCGATTTCCCGGGCCCACGATGCCTACAATGCCGGGTGTGGTGAGGATGGGTAGCCGCTTCGTAGAATCGAAGAGGCAGAACACATAGCCGGGAAATAGGGGAACATCGATCTCGGCGATTCGATCGACGCGTTTCCGCTTCGTGCGATAAAAGGGCGAAAACGCCGTATATCCCTTTCCTCGCAAACCGCCTTCCACGACCTTTTCGTGACGTGACCTGACGTACAGCGCATACCAGCGACTCGATCGTGGATCCTGAGAGACTCCCAAAAGAGGAAGACTTCCCTCTCCGACAACTGCACTTTCGGCAAACCAGGCTTTCGCCGACTCCGCCACACAACCTCCTACACCTAGCTGAGACGAACGACCCTCGCCGAAAGAACTGCTCGCATTGGCATGCCGGTCGTTCCGCCTCATTCTACCTCATTTACGCTTTAAGCAACCCCGACCGATCCCTCGGAAACGGCTCCAATTCCGGGCTTCAAAGCCAACGACCGGTTCGGTCCAATGTCCCCGAAATCGCATCATCCGTCTGCAAACGGAATACGGAAAACGAAGAGAGAGTGTTAGAATTTCATTCCACCCGCCAAGCGATTGAGCGCCGTAAGTAGGGGGTCCTTGGGATTTACTGATGCCTTCGCAGCCATTACAGAACAAGAACAACCATGAATTTGAAGCTCTGGCGCCGGTCGATCCCCTTCCACTGAATGGGCAGCTACTCAACCCCCAATACCATCTTGTTCAGCCGCTCCACCCGCTCTTGCATTACTGGGAGGTCCTTCGGAAGCGGAAGTGGATTGTTTTAGCCACGTTCGCCATTGTCTTCACGATTTCGGCGGTGGCCACTCTCAGTGAGACGCGCCTCTACCAGGCCACGTCGAAAGTGGCAATCTTTCCCGAAGTCCCCAACGTGCTGGGATTCAAGGACACGGAAGAAGTTGGGCAGGATTATGAGCTCGACGCGACGATGCAGACACAAATTGCCATCCTGAAAAGCGATTCTCTGGCTCTCAAGGTGATCGAGAATATGCGCCTCTATCAGGATTCGCGCTTCACAACAGTGAAGCCGCAGGCGGAAACTGCAATGCCCGAGTCGAGCATGCAACCTGATCCGGCGCAAGCCGCCGCCTTGCTGGGAGCATTTCGTGGTGGGCTCAGCGTTGTTCTCATCCCGAACACCCGCCTGATCCAGGTCAGTTACACGCACCCTAACCCGCAATTTGCCACAGACGTCTCCAACAACCTGGTCAAGACGTTCATCGAGGAAAACTTCCGTACCAAATACGCCTCCGCCAGCCAGACTTCCGATTGGCTTTCGCGGGAACTGGACGACTTGCAGGCAAAGGTGCAAACGTCGGAGGAAAAACTCGTCCGTTACCAGAAAGACCATGGCATCGTCGGAGTTGACGAGAAGCAAAACACCGTCACCGAAAAACTCGTCGAACTAAACCGCGAATTGACGCAGGCAGAAACTGACCGCATTGAAAAAGAGGCTGAGTACAAGCTTGCAATGGAAGGCGATCCCGAGTTTTTCTCGAAAGTCACTGCGACCGGCCGCACCGAGACTGGCCTCATCGACAAGCTGCGCGAGAAGGAATCAGACCTCGAGACTCAGTATGCATTGGCCACCACGCAGTTTGGATCTGGCTATCCAAAAGTTACGGAACTCAGCAACCAGCTGAAACAGGTGCGCACCGCCATTGAGGCAGAAAAGAACCGCATCCGTGAAAAGATGCGCGACGAATATCTGGCCGCCCTGCAACGAGAGAATTTGCTGGAAAATGCGTTCAACCTGCAAAAGCAGGAAGAGAATAAGCTGAATGAGAGCGCGATCGAATATACAGTCCTCAAGCGCGACGCCGAGGCCAACCGCCAGCTCTACCAGGATCTTCTGCAGCGTCTAAAAGAAGCGGGCGTGAGTGCCGGTCTGCGCTCCAGCAACATCCGGGTCGTTGATATTGCGCGCGTTCCCACTTTCCCGATTTCTCCCAACGTCCAGCGGAGCCTGGTACTCGGTTTTCTGTTCGGTCTTAGTCTGGGAATCGGGCTCGCCTTTGTCGTCGAGACTTTCGACAGCACCATTCGCAGCATCGACGAAGTGCGCACCGTGTCCACGCTGCCCGCATTGGCAACGATTCCATTGCAGTTGGCAACTGATGGCCCGCTTCGGAAACGCGCTTTACCCATCGCCGGCAACGGAGAGAAACCGGCGGTGGTCGGTCTGGTGACCTACGAACGCCCGAAGTCCGAAGCAGCCGAGGCCTATCGAGCACTCCGTACCTCAATCCTGCTCTCGTCTTTCGGTGCGCCCCCCAAGGTGATTCTGGTCACCAGCGCGATGCCTCAGGAGGGCAAAACCACCATCAGCGCGAATTCTGCGCTGGTCCTCGCTCAACGTGGAAGCCGTGTGCTTCTGGTGGACGCCGATCTACGTCGACCCGGAGTCGGAAAAATGTTGGGCCTGGCCCCGCATAAAGGACTTAGTAGCCTCATCACCGGTTCGTGCACATCCGACGAAGCGATCCTCCGCTTCTCCGAAGTCCCGAACCTTTGGGTCTTGCCCGCCGGCCCGATCCCTCCCCAGCCCGCGGAACTCCTGGGCTCGGCCGTCATGCGCGATTTGATCGCTCGCTGGCGCGACGAATTTGACCACATCATTATCGATACACCGCCGTGTCTGTCGGTCACCGATGCCGTGCTGTTATCGCCCGAGGCAGATCGGGTTATTATGGTCGCCCGCTCTGGTCAGACGACAAGGCCCGCTCTGCGGCGCGCTTGCGACCTTCTTATGCAAGTAAATGCGAAAGTCATGGGCATCGTGCTGAACGCGCTGAACCTGAATTCGGTGGAAGGCTATTACTATTACGGCGGGGCTTACACGAACAGCTACTACAATGACGAATCCACGAACGGTAAGCCGTCTGTGACAGCCGACAAAGTTTCTTAACTGCCACGAAAGAATCCTGGGACCCGCGTTGTAAGCCGCGCACTGATTTCTGAATCTGGATGCACATCGAATTACGATCCCGACTCGGGAGATTTCTTGTGGCAGCGGTCTGCTTCGCCGGGATGTGCTTTTATATCCAGGCGGCGCTGCGAGCCTTTCTCGCAGCTCATTTCGCGTCCAGCCTCGAAGCCTCGCGTCTGGAGAAGTCCATCCGACTGGAACCTGGAAATGCCGAGTATTACGATCTTCTCGGTCGAAACCTTGCGCTTTCCGGTCCGAGTCTCGATCCAGCCATCCAAAATTTTCAAACCGCGGTTCGACTGAATCCCTACGAGGCGCGCTACTGGTTAGATCTGGCGGGAGCCTACCAGATTGCGGGGCGAACCCAAGAGCAGGGAGACAGCGTGGAACAGGCTGCGCTGGCCGAGCCCACCTCTCCCCATGTGGCCTGGGAGGCTGCGAATTTCTTCGTCGTACAGGGCGATCCCGATCGGGCGCTGCGTTATTTCCGCGTTGTACTGGCGAATGACCCGGAAGCGGTCAACTCCGCTCTCCAGCTTTGCTGGCGCGCCACTGGAAACGTCGAAAAAATTGTGGCGCAGGCGCTACCCCCAATCCCCGAAGTCTACCTTTCGTTTCTTCGTCTGCTCATCACCCAGCAAGAGACTGTTGGCGCCGAGACAGTCTGGGCGAACCTTGTGGGCCTGAACAAGCCATTTTCTGGCAGGCTCGCCCTGCCCTATTTTCGTCTCCTCCTCACCAAGCAGGAACCGGCCGCCGCCAAAACGGCATGGGAGCAGTTGTCCCGCATCGACCCGTCGATCAAAGCCTACTTGCCCACGCGCGAAAATCTGGTTATTAACGGCGGATTTGAACAGAACATGCTGAATGGGGGCTTCGACTGGTGGTACAACACCTATCCTCAAGCTGCCCTCGCGATCGACACCACTGAGTTCCGCAGCGGATCGCGATCCCTGTCGGTAACTTTCGACGGTCACAGCGTCCCTGGAGCACCGATTCTTCAGTATGTCCCCGTGAAACCGAATACAACCTACGAGTTCAGCGCCGAATCGCGTTCTGAGGATATCGACACGGCTAGCGGTCCGCGCTTCGCGGTCGTGGACGCTTACACGAACCAGTCCTACGTCCTGACCGACGACACCCTCGGAACGACTCCATGGCGTCCGCAACGGGCGCGCTTCCGTACCGGCCCCGATACCAATCTCGTGTTACTGGAAATTGTGCGCGATCCTGCCAAGCCGCTCATTCGTGGCAAGTTTTGGGTCGACGACGTCACTCTGACCGAAAGCGCCACTCAAGGATCCTGAAGTGCAACTTTCATCATTTGTGATTGTCGACACAACGGCCGAAGCCCCGCAGACGGTGCTTCCCCAGAAGGGCGCACAGCGCATCTTTCAGAATGTTCTGGTCGTCGGCCTTTTTGTACTGCTCGCCTTCGGAATCTTGGCATTTGGCGCGGTCGACGAGTGGTCCACCTTCACTTTCGAAGCCGGCGCTGCCATCCTGTTCCTCGTCTGGGTGGCGGAACAAGTCGTCTCGGGTCAGGTAACCCTGTCCAAAAATCCACTGTATGTGCCCGGAGCGTTGTTCTTCACGCTGATCCTCGCGCAGATTCTCTTGCGGACCACCGCCTACAGTTACATCACGCGCTACGAAGCTACGCGTTATCTGTCCTACGGGATCGTAATGCTGGTCGCAGCCGAATGCGTACGGGGGGAAGAGTTGCGCAAGAAAGTCGGCATGGGAGTGCTCGCTTTCGGCACGTTCTACGCGTTTTTTGCTTTAGCTCAAGAGCTGGCTCCGAACGGAAAAATCTTCTGGCTCTATACGCCTCGATACCATGGCTCGATTTACGGAAGCTATGTCAACCACAACCACTATGCGGGACTCATGGAGATGCTGATACCCGTACCACTCTGCTTAAGCATGGGCCATCTTTTCAAGGGGGGAAAGCGGGCGATGATTGCTTTTGCTGTGGTACTGATGGCCAGTACAGTCTTCCTCGCCAAGTCTCGCGGTGGGATGATAGCCTTTCTCCTCCAGCTTGCGATGTTGGCTGCCCTCACGTTGTGGCAGAAAAGGGATCGCCGTATCGCGATTGGGCTGCTCACAGTATGCGTATCGGTTCTGTCTTTTCTGTTTTTCATAGGACGGGGTCAGGTTCTCGGTCGGCTTGGAGATCTGGATCCGGGAATTCGGTTTAAAATGACCACCGATTGCCTCCGGATGTTTTTGCACCATCCGATCGCAGGTTCGGGCCTGGGGACATTTCCCACGGTTTACCCGCGTGATCGCACATTCTTCACGACGTTATTTATTAACCAAGCCCATAATGATTACGCACAGCTGCTCGTGGAAACAGGCTTGCTCGGCTTTTTGCTGATGCTTTGGTTCTTGGTTCGCCTGTACCAGCGTGCAACTCCAACTTCTCGACGTTGGGAGTTCAAATGGGAAGCAGCACTATCTCTTGCCGCTCTGCTAGGATGTACCGGAATCTTGTTTCATAGTTTCGTGGACTTCAACCTTCACATACCTGCAAATGCCGCACTTTTTTATGCGCTCGCCGGACTGGCAGCTTCTGAGCATTCGCCGAGTTCCTCGCGGTCGCATCGCAAAGCGGTCAAGGCGGAAGCCGTTGGGTCACTGCCGTAGAGTGAACGAGGAGAATCCTGTTAAAACTGCTTTGAATGTTGAAACTTTTGTGTAGATAGAAAAAGGCTAACGTGGCTTCATCGCCTGGACTCTTACTGTAGTGGCAGGACCGGCTATTCTCGGGAGGAGAAATGTTGCGGAAACATCTATCCATCGCAGTCCTTGCTTCAATCTGCACCTTTATCGGACACGCGAAAGCGCAGAAGAATGAGCTCGCCGGAATCCTTGGTCGAACCTTCATCAGCGATCAAGTCATACCGACGAGTACCTCTCCGGATAACCTCCTCCGTTTCGGCAACGGTCTGACAGCCGAAGGGAACATCTCCCGCCGCATCATGGGCGGGCAATTCCTGGCCCTGTCGCTCGAGGTTCCAGTACTATGGAACATCGACGAGGACGTACACTCTCACTCCAATCCCGTCGCACCTGGCTTTTCGTCCCTCTTCGTCACTCCCGCGGCGCGCCTCAATATCTTCTCGAACACGGCTGTGTCCCCTTGGGTTAGCGTTGGCGGCGGATTTGGACATTTCAACGGGAGCGCTACCCTAGCTTCCAAGACCTCGAGCACCAACGGCGTCTTTCAGATCGGCGGCGGACTCGACGTCGCCGTATTCCGCCATTTCAGCATACGCGGCGAACTTCGTGATTTTTGGTCAGGCACGCCCAGCCTGAATCTCAGCACCAACCAGAGCCGGCAACACAACCTGTTCGTGGGTGGCGGACTTGTCTGGCACTTCGGGAAGTAAGGACTTTCAGCTCACTCAACCGGAATAGGTTCCACGACTTTAGGCAGACGGCAACCGTCGCATTGCCTGGCCACGGGTTGCAAAGCCTCTACTCGCCACCCGGACGGCTCTTGCCGTGATCGAGGCCTCGGAAACCGACCGACACTCTAAGCCCGGCGGTGCGGTCGACTCGCCCCCTGCGAACATGCGATCATCGGGCGCCTGGTTGATTCGAACCCCGCTTTTCCCCCGACGCAGAAAAGCCGCAGCTTCCGCTGCGGCTTCATTGAATCGCTAAAATGTTGTGCGTCTGCTAGTTCACCGGGCTGGCCGGGTCATCGCTCTTGATCAGAACCCACGCCGTCACGCCACCGATGATGGCGGCACCTACCCCGATCGCCACCGGAGAATCCAGAACGCCGCCTGTCGCGCCCGGCACCGATCCGGCACCCTCACGCTTCCTACCCTTCTTGTCTCTCGGTTGGCCTTCGTCGCGCGTCGTTTCTTGGCCTTGCGCCAGAGTCATCGTGCCTTTGTCGTCGCTAATGGTCAGATCGCCTTTTCGCGCCGCGATCCGAACTGTGCCATCCGTGTCGCGCACTTCGAACTCGGTCCAAGCTCCCGATGCCGGCAATACCGTAACTGTGCCCGCGTGAGTGGCCATCAGCTTCGATGTGGAGATGGTTACGCCGCCGTGCTCGAGCTTTACGCCCGTACCCTGGTACTGAACGATCGAATCATTCAGCACGAGGACCGTCGACCCTGTCGCGTTGATGTTGGCGACGGAATCCTTCGTGGTCTGCACCATGTCACCCGAAAAAATCGCGGATGCTCTGGTAATGCTGCTGCCATTCAGCATGGCGCTACCGTGGCTGTACAACATGGCGGCCGGCTGATCCGCCGCAAACATCGCAACCGGAAAGATCACGGCCATCAAGCAGCTCACGATTTTCAGCAGAGCCCTTTTCATGCGAACAGTTCCACCTTCTTCGGGTAGTCTTGCGAGATGTTAGTCCGAAAGTCGTTCTGCGTCAATCAGTTCTTCCTCCTCCCCCGACGTTACTGTCGGGCTCCAACGCGCCGAGTGCATTCAGCCAACCTGTGTCCCTTCCAGCTTGGGTTCGATTTCCACAGGACAGCGTCGAAATTCGCCCCAGCCAATCTCGCCGGTGCCCGCAATGGACCGATCTCTTTGTGAGACGCCAGCTGGGCCGCCCGCCGTCCCCGCTACTGACCTGGCCCCCGGGTGAATCCGGACAAAGACTCTCGTGCAATTTTCACCCGATTTCCTCACCGCCGGAAACGCATAAAATTGCCCCGCAACGAATCCTGGGCCAGAAGCACCATCGACACAAGGAGTGCCGTATGCGTACTGTCAGGGTAACGATCGCCAGCACCGTCTTTCTGTTTGTTTTTGCCAGCCATCTCCTCGCAGCCACCGTTCAGGTTGGGACGTGCCGAAACAGCGTGCCCAGTTTCGCGACGATTCAAGCCGCCGTGAACGCATCTTCGGCTGGCGGCACCGTCCTCGTTTGCCCGGGCTCCTATCCCGAACAAGTCGCGATCGACAAGGCGCTCAACGTCATCGGGGTGCTGAGCGGAACCGAGAAGGCGGCCGTCATCGTTGCTCCCGCAGGCGGCATTGTTCAAAACACAACCAGCCTTTCTTCGGGCAATCCGATCGCCGCCCAGATCCTAGTGACCAACGCCACGGGCGTCAACATCAGCAACCTCACCGTAGATGGCGCCAATAGCCAGATTTCCGTCGGCGGATGCAGTCCGGTCAATCTGGTAGGCGTGCTCTATCAAAATGCTTCAGGCACCCTGAATCATCTGGCAGTGATCAATCAGGCGCTAACGGGCGTGAGCATTGGTTGTCAGTCGGGTCTTGGGATCTTCGTGCAAAGCGGAAACAGCGGCACGTCGAACGTCAGCATCGTCAACAATTACGTCGAGAACTATCAGAAGAATGGGATCACCGCGAATGAAGCCGGAACCACGGTGACGATTACCGCGAACAACGTGGTCGGCCAAGGGCCCACAACGGGTGCCGCCGAGAACTCGATTCAGGTTGGTTTCGGAGCCACGGGAACGGTGCACGGAAACGTCGCCATGGACGACGTCTTCTCGCCCGACACGATTTCCAGTCCGGGAAACGCCGCCTCGGGCATCCTGGTTTTCGCCTCAACCGGCGTGACCGTCACGAACAATACAGTCGGCAACACGCAATTCGGGATCGCCTTCGTCTCCGACGCGACCGCTGGCTCCGCCGACAACGGAACCATCCAGGGAAATCGAATCAGCGCGACCCGCGTTTTCGACGGTGTCGAACTCTGCGGCAACGGCAACACGGTTATCGGAAACACGATCAGCGGCAGCGACGAGTCCGGCGTCCACATCGACAGCACCTGCGGAGCCGTGGCCAGCAATACCGTGAGCAAGAACACCATCAACGATGCGTGCGCAGGGATTCTGGTAGGAACGGCGGCTGGTTCGAATACGATCGGTACCAACAACTTCTACAACACACGGAATACAACTCTCACGGCGGACACCTGCTCGCCACCGTTGACGGCGGCTGCTCCATTGATGGCCGGGCGTGTGGCTGCCGCGTCGGCAGCGACGAATCACGCTCGCCCCAGTCCAGCGCGGCCTTGAATCGCGGAGTGGTGTATAGGAAGTACCTTCAGTCCCGCGGACCGCTCGACCGCGCTGATGTCGCAACTAATGCCGATGGAGGGACCAACGTCCCTCGCCCGTCCGATCTTACGTTGGCCGGCTCACGTCCGCAGGAACGGCCGGCTGCACTGGAGTCACGCCGAGATCTCTCCCCAGCATTGCCGCCACCGCCCGCTCCGCTCCGCGTCCATCAATCAGCACTCGCCCGCGCGCCGACATCTTCTCCAGGGCTTCGTGCGAAGAGGCCAAGCCGCGAAGTCTGTTCCTGATGTCCTCGCCGCTGGGAGAACCTGCTGGCCCCATGCTCAATGCAGCCCCGGCATCGACCAGCGCACTCGCGATCGATTCCTGATTGTCGGCGAGCACGATAAGCAGAGCAGGAAGCCCCATGAAAGCCATCTCCCAGGCTGCCGTTCCAGCCGCTGAGATCGCCACATCGGCCCACGCCATCAACTCAGCCATGTCGCCCGCATTGTGAACGAGACGAAGGCCCTGCCTGCTACCGCCCATCGCGTCACGCAATTGATCAAGATGTGGATTGCTGCCGCCCACCACGATCTGCGCCTCGAACTCCGGGGCTGCCATCAGCCCTTCGATCACTCGCAGCGTGACGTTGTCGGGATCACTTCCCCCCAACGTCACCAGCACCCTCCGCGCCAGTGCGTGAATCTCGCGTTTCCGCCCTCTCCACGCAGCAAACTCTCGCCGCAGCAAAACGTACTCCGGTCCGAGCAGCAATCTCGTGGATGGCCCACGATCGGGATACGGCCTCTGCCTCGCTTGAGGATTCTGATTGAGGACAATCTCCACGACGTAGCGTTCCGCACGGCCGTCATCATCCACGACGAGTAGCTTCAGTCCCGCCCTGTGCAGGCAAGCCTGGTAGTCCGCGCCGAAAACGTATCCGTCGACGACAACCCACTGCGCCGCTTGCTGGCGCGCCAACGTGATGATGCGATCGGAATCGCCGGGACTGCCTGGTGTCTGCTGTACATGCACGAACTCCATCTTCTCGCCGACGATCCGGCGCGCAACCGCCTCCGTCGACTGCGCCATCACGAAGACCGCATCCCCGCCGGCGTCCTGCCAGGCTTGTGCCAGCGCCACGCAACGCATGGCATGCCCGGTCCCGATGCGGACGCTCGCATCGCAGCGGATCAACAGCTTTCTAGAGGACTTCATCGCTTGGGCACTACTCTTTTACCGGGCTCGAAGGAAGGATTAACTCCCTAGCTGGCTCTAAAAAACTCGCGATTCGTATCAGGGCATCGCTTCAGCGATGCCGTAACGCGCACAATACCAGCGCCCCTGGAGGGCTGAGATTCACACTCAGCCCTTCAGACGCCTTGATTCCTACATCAACGAGAATGATGAAGGACCACTTTCCTCACCGCTGCAATCACGTCCTCTACATCCTGCTCGCTCATCCCATGAAACATGGGCAAACTGATGAGTTTCTCGTAAGCGGCTTCCGCAATCGGATATTCGCCGCCTTTGTATCCGAACCGTTCGCGGTACAAGGAATGCAAATGAACGGGGATGTAATGCACATTCACTCCGATGTTCTCCGCCCGCAGAGCCCGGAAGACTTGCTTGCGGCCCGCACCGAGAGTCTTCTGATCGATCCGGATGGGATAGAGATGCCACGCCGACCTTACGCCCTCGCGCTCTCCCGGAATCGCAATTCCTGGAAGCTCCCGAAAGGCAACGCTGTACCGAGCGGCAATCTCGCGGCGTCGCGCGAGATTCGCATCCAGCTTCTTCAGCTGCGAAATTCCCAGGGCACACGCGATATCGCTTAGCCGATAGTTGAAGCCGAGGAACTCCACATCGTAAAACCACACGCCCGACGCGTTCCTCTCGCGTGCATCGCTCGTGATGCCATGGTTCCGGAATTTCCGCAGCGATTCCGCAAAATCCGCCCGATCAGTCGCCACCATCCCGCCCTCGCCTGTCGCCAAATGCTTTACCGGATGGAAGCTAAACACGGTCATGTGCGCGATGCTGCCCGTTTGGCGTCCGTGATATTCCGCACCCAGCGCGTGGCAAGCGTCCTCGATTACGGTGAGGCCATCCTTCTCGGCGAGCGCCATGATGGCGTCCATCTCTGCCGGATGTCCGGCATACGCCACGGGCAGAATGGCCCGGGTCTTCGAACTAATGCGTTCGGCCACGCGGTCGGGATCTATGTTCAAGGTATCGGGGCAAACATCCGCAAATACCGGCGTCGCGCCCTGATAGAGCACACAATTGGCGGTCGCCACAAATGTAAGAGGTGAGGTAATCGCCTCGTCGCCCGGCCTCAGCCCCGCCGCGAACGCTGCCCCATGCAACGCCGCCGTTCCCGAACTGAACGACACCGCGTGCTTCGCGCCCACCCACGCGGCGCACTTTTCCTCGAATTCCTCAACCTTGGGGCCCGTCGTGAGCCACTCAGAGCCCAGAACATCCACCACCGCCCGGATGTCGTCTTCATCAATCGACTGGTGCGCATAGGGCAGCAGCGTCTCGCGGACGGGCTTGCCCCCATCGATCGCTAATGTTGGCGAGCTTGTCGGGGTCGCACGCATGGTGCGTCTAGGCAGGAACAGTCGACTTGTCAGGATCGAAGTCGGCGATCAACTCTCGCAGATCCTCTTCGCTCAGCCAACGCGAGTTGGTGTCGCTGGCATAGCGGAAGCCGTCAGTCAGCGCACTTCCCTCCATCCAGCCCTTTCCGTTCGCCGCATAAGATGGCTGGATCACATACATATCGCCAACCTCGACGGTGTGGCGCGCCTCATCTTCCGAGACCAGCGCCTCGTGCAGCTTTTCTCCCGGCCGGATGCCGACCGTCTCAATCTCGCAGCCCTGCGCGATTGAATTCGCCAGGTCGAGCATGCGCATGCTGGGAATCTTCGGCACGAAAATCTCGCCGCCCTTCATCTGCTCCACACAGCGGATCACGAACTTCACGCCTTTCTCGAGGGTGATCCAGAAACGGGTCATGCGCGGATCCGTGACCGTGATCTTTCCCCGCTTGCGCTGCTCGAGAAACATCTGCAGGACTCCGCCGCGGCTGCCGAGCACGTTGCCGTAGCGCGCGCAACTGAAGCGGGCGTCCGCGTTCCCCGCATCGCCATTGGCCTGCACGATCATCTTCTCCGCACACAGCTTCGTCGCACCATATACATTCGCGGGATTTACCGCCTTGTCTGTGCTCAGCGCCAGCACTCGCCCGACACCCTGTTTCATGGCCGCCTCGATCACGTTGCGGGTGCCCATGATGTTGGTCTGGATCGCTTCGAAGGGATTGTGCTCGCAAGCCGGAACCTGCTTCAGCGCTGCTGCGTGCACGACGACCGTCGCCCCGGCGAAGGCGCGCTCCAGGCGGCCCGCGTCGCGAACGTCGCCGATGAAATAGCGCAGACTGGAATGATTGAGTCCGCTCGCCCGCATCTCATGCTGCTTCAATTCGTCGCGGCTGAAGACCACCAACTGTTTGGGTCGATATTCGCCGAGCATGATCTCGACGAACTTCTGCCCAAAAGACCCCGTTCCTCCGGTTATAACCACAACCTGTTCGGACCAATTCATCAAAACCTCAGTGAAACCGACTCGTCAGATTCTTTGGTTCCGCATGTGACCCGCGCAAGCGTGAACGTCCGCCGAGTCGTGTAGCGCCGCCATCCCGGCGGCTGTCGTGGCGGGCATCCTGCCCGCCACACTCCAGAGGCCCCAAGTCCCGTCCCATTGTTAAGTATAGCGAAGGCCCTCACCCTGCCGCCCAGCCCCCGATCAGCCTCAAGTCCCACTCCAGCAGCCCGGGAGCACGCGCATCCCTCAGGTATTCCCTTCACGTTTTTTCAATCGACAAATCGCCGACAAAGACTCGACAATCGTCTGCATGTTCTACCGCTCCGACAATCGCTCCCCCGACCAACTCCGGCCCGTGACGATCCTGCCTGATTTCATCAAGACCGCCGAAGGTTCTGCGCTCATTGAAGTAGGCAATACGCGCGTTATTTGCACGGCGTCCGTAGAAGAAACCGTCCCTGCTTTTCTGCGCAACAGCGGCAAAGGATGGGTCTCAAGCGAATACGGCATGCTGCCCCGCGCCACCCTGACCCGTACACCACGCGAAGTCAGCAAGGGCCGCGCCAGCGGCCGCACGCACGAAATCCAGCGCCTGATCGGCCGCTCGCTGCGCGCCGTCACCGATCTCGCCAGCCTCGGCGAACGCACCATCTGGATCGATTGCGACGTCATTCAGGCCGACGGCGGCACACGCACCGCCTCCATCACCGGCGCTTTCGTCGCTCTCGGACTGGCCCTGGAAAAATTGGTCGAAGCCGGGACCCTGACCTCGGTGCCCTTGCGCGACTTCGTCGCCGCCATCAGCGTCGGCATTGTCGACGGCGAACCTCTGCTCGACCTCTGCTACGAGGAAGACTCGCGCGCCGACGTCGACATGAACTTCGTCATGACCGCCGGCCGCAAGATGGTCGAGGTGCAGGCCACCGCCGAGCACAAAGTCTTCGACGACCGCCAGTTCAACGAAATGCTCACGCTTGCGCGCAAAGGCGTCGACGCCCTCATTGCCAAGCAGCAGGCAGTCCTGAGCACGCTTACGCTGCGGCAGTAGGAACGAGCGTGTCTCCACCGGTGTCTTTTACGAAAAGATGAAGAGTCCTTTGCTTCTGGCATCGACTGCTGTCGGGATGGTCGTGCTCGTTGCTGCTTCGGGTATCGTGTTCGCCCGGTGCGAGAATCGAACGGCACTCAATCGGGCTTACGCCCTGACGGACGACGCAGACCGTTTCCAGATGAATAGAAGCACGCTTGATGACGCGTTGTCGTTTGTAAAAAAGCATCACGGGGAGGCGCGATCAAGTAAGCCAACGGGCGGCTGCGCACCGACCGATTGCATGGCGGAAGCAGAGATCATTCCCCTGTTTTACTCAAGACACACGTGGCTCATACCAGTCGTGAAGCAGGTCGGGGTCCATGTGTTTAACTGCAATGTTACCGTTTGGATCAAGGATGGAAAACTGGTCGCCGTTGAGAAGATATTTTTCGTTCCCAAGGCAGTTGGCGCGGACGTCTATGTCGCAACCGTCGTCAGCGATCCTGATGAACGCATTAGCCGGAATCCGTCATACAAGCTTCACCCAGCTTTCATCACAAACTATCGAGAGGGCCGTGGCACCCCGGAATTTACTTACTGGAGCAACGCGAGCAGTGCCGAACGGACGGTTCCCTCAACTCGCATGAATCTCGATTGCGTCGCTACGTTAGCGGGATGCAAATCCGTCGCTCAGATCCTCCCAGCCGCATGGGGCCAGCACCAGGCTGACGCATCGAGAATCGAAAGTTTGGAAAAATAAGGTCGTAATTGAGCGGGGTTCGCACGCTTCAGGAGCTCCGTAACACTGCACTGCACTGCTCGCGCCTTCATCCGCCTTATAATCAGCGCCATGTCTTCCCCTGCGGCGCTGACGGAAACCCCGCGAATGGACCGCGAGGACCCGTATCTGCGCGTTCTTTGCGTAAACATCTTCGTGCGCGATCAGGATCGAAGCCTTCGCTTCTATGTCGATCAACTTGGATTCCGGCTGGTCGTGGACGAGAGCTATGAATCCGGCGGGCGCTGGCTTGCGGTCGCGCCTCCCGATGGCAATACTGTCCTCGCCCTGATCGCCCCGCCGCGCAAGTCCGAAGACTTCAAACTGATTGGCCGCTCGCGACACACCGTCCTGGCTACCGAAAACATCATGGCCAAATTCGAAGAGTGGAAAAAACGTGGCGTCCGCTTTCATCATCCGCCCCAGGCCACCTTATGGGGTGGAATCTTCACTCGTTTCGACGATCCGGATGGCAACTCTTTCTCACTCGTGGCGCATGACAACTTCGTGCGCCAAATCGAAGCCGAACGCCGCGCCGCCGCGGAAAAACTCGAGGCCGAGCGCCGAGCGGCCCAGGAACTCGAAATCGCCAAGCAGGTACAGGCCCGGCTTTTCCCGCAAATGCTGCCTGAACTGAAAACCCTTGAGTACGCGGGAGCCTGTATCCAGGCCCGCGCCGTGGGCGGCGACTACTACGACTTTCTCGATCTCGGTCATGGAACCCTTGGGCTCGTCATCGCCGACACTTCTGGAAAAGGGATCGCGGCCGCCCTGTTGATGGCGAACCTGCAAGCCAACTTGCGCAGCCAAAGCGCCATTGCGCTCGATCAGCCCCAACGCTTCCTGCAGTCCGTCAACCAGCTTTTCTGCAAGAACACCGTCGACAGCGCTTACGCCACGCTGTTCTTTGGGCAATATGACGATCGCACCCGACGCTTGCGCTTCGCCAACTGCGGCCACTATTCCGGTGTTCTGCTTCGCGCAGGAAATACCCTCGAGCGGCTCGATTCCACCGGCACCGTGCTGGGGCTATTTTGCGACTGGGACTGCTCGATCGAGGAACGGCAATTTTCCCCCGGAGATCTCTTCGCTCTCTTCACCGATGGTGTAACGGAAGCCTTCGATCCCTCGGGCGAAGAATATGGAGAGGCCCGGCTGATCGAAGCTCTGCGCCGAGGGCGCGATCTGTCTTCGCAGTCTTTACTCGCTGAGATCGTTCAGGACGTTCAGCGTTTCAGTGGCCCCGAGCAGTACGACGACATCACTCTGATGATTGCTAAGTGCAAATAGGGGATGCAATTAGGGCAGTTCCGCTGCTCCAGTTCTGGTTGCCATTGTTTACGCGTCACACCCATCGCCCCACCCCCCGTATTACAATGAAAAGCCGCCCAAAACTGCTTCCCGGGCGGAGTGTATCCGTCCCAATCCCGCACTCATTTTTGGAGGATAGAACAATGAAGCTCACCCCCGGAAAACTGGCCGGTCTTAAAAAAGTCTCCAACGACCGCGGCGTCATCGCCGCCGCCGCCATGGATCAGCGCGGCTCTCTGCAGAAATCGCTCGCCAAGGAAAAGGGCGCCGAAGTCACAGACGCCATGATGGAAGAATTCAAGTCCCTGGTCACCGAAGTCCTTACTCCGCACGCCAGCGCCATCCTGCTCGATCCCGAGTGGGGCCTACCCGCCTCGAAGCGCCGCGCGAAAAACGCTGGCCTGCTGCTTGCCTATGAGAAGACTGGCTATGACAAGACCGGCCCCGGCCGCCTGCCCGATCTGCTTGATCTGTGGTCCGCACGCCGCCTGAAAGAAGCCGGCGCCGATTGCGTGAAGATCCTGCTCTACTACACGCCCTTCGACCCGAAGAAGATCAACGACCACAAGCATGCCTGGGTCGAGCGCATCGGCGATGAGTGCCGCGCCAACGACATCCCGTTCTTCCTCGAGTTCGTCGGCTACGAAGAAGGCGCTGACGAGAAGGGCCTCGAGTACGCGATGAAGAAACCACAGATCGTCGCCGAAAGCATGCGCGAATTCAGCAAAGACCGCTACGGCGTCGACGTCCTCAAGGTCGAAGTGCCCGTCAACATGAAGTTCGTCGAGGGCACGAAGTGTTTCGCCGGCACGAAGGCCTACAACAAGAAAGAAGCCATCGACCTGTTCCACAAGGCCGCCAGCGTCGCCACCAAGCCGTTCATCTACCTCTCGGCGGGCGTGAGCAACGCGGAGTTCCGCGAGACGCTCGAACTGGCCGGCGAGTCCGGCGTGAAATTCAACGGCGTGCTCTGCGGCCGTGCCACCTGGAAAGACGGCATCCCCGTCTACGCCAAGCAGGGCGCCGATGCCTTCCGCAAGTGGCTCGAGACCGAAGGCGTGAAGAACATCGAAAACGTCAACAGCAAGCTGAAAGCCGCGACTCCGTGGTACTCGATTTACCAGGCCGAGCCGGCGTTGGTCGGGGCGTAAGCAAAAGCCCTTGAGGCGCGGGCACCCTCGCTCGCCGAAATCAAGGCCGCGGACGCAGGAACTTGCTTATCAACTGAAGGGCAGGCTAAAAGGTCTGCCCTTTTTCTTTATGGAGCGACGGGTGTCTCGCCCCTCAAGGTCGCGCTCCAAGCTCATCATTGCTTTCCCGATACTCCCACCCTACGATGGCTTCATGTCGCAGCCGACCGCTAGCCTGTGCGACTCGACGGCCGAAGCCAGCCAGCTTTCGCCCATCGAAAAGCGCGCGGACCCGCCCTATCGCGTCCTCTACGACGGCCAGTGCGAAGTCTGTCAGGCTTGCGTCTCCTGGCTGAAAGTTCTCGATCGCGATGGCAAAACGCTTTGCCTGCCCATCTCCGCGGAGACTCTCGCATCCACACATACCCGCCTGCGAATGGACGACTGCCTCCGCCAACTGCACGTTGTTACTCCTAGCGCACTGATTCTTGTCGGGTGGGATGCCGTCGCTGCGCTCGCACTCCTGTTCCCCTCCACCTGGATCATCGGCTGGCTCGGCCAGCGATTCCCTTTCCACAGCCTGGGACGCGCCATCTACGGATACGTCGCTGCCAACCGCTACGCTCTGAGCAAGTGTCGTGGCGGCGCCTGCCGCGTCGCCAAACCCGAAACCGTCAGGCGCCAGGCCCGGCTCGGCGCGTTCTGGTCGTGCTACTCACTCGGCTTTTTTGTACGACTGCCACTGATTCTCTGGTCGGGGATCTCCGCCGCGCGCGATAGAATCCGCACTTTCTTCCGCACCTACCACAGGCGGCTCGATCTCTTGAACGGAAAGTTGACGATCTTATTTCTGAACGGAACCCTCCCCAACACCGTGCCTCTGCTTTTCGGAGAACTCTTCACCGCGGTTCTCTACGACGGGGTCGCTGTCGACCCGGGATCGCCGAAGATGCGCCGTTCGCTCGACCGACACCTGCGCCGTCTGCGACCGAACATCACCAAGGTCGTCGCCACCCACGCCCACGAAGAGCACGTCGGCAATCTCAACTGGCTCGCCGATCGCGCCCACGCTCCCATTTACCTCTCCGAGATGACGGCACAATTTCTGACTCCGTTCAAAAAGCTTCCCTGGGTCCGGGCCATGATCATCGGTCAACCGCCGAATCTTCAGCCTCCCTACCAGATCCTCGGCGAAACTCTCAACACGCAATCCCACCAACTCCAAGTGATCCCCACGCCGGGCCACTGCGACGACCACATCGTCCTCTACGATCCCGCCGAAAAGCTTCTGATCGCCGGCGACGCCTTCATGGGCAGCTACTTCGCTACGCCGAACCCCGACGTCGATAGTCATAAGTGGCTCCTCAGCCTCGAACGCTTGATGGAACTCGATATCGAAATCCTGGTCGAAGGTCATGGACACATCCACACTCTGCGCACCGATATTCCTGACTTTCCGGGTGTGGTGATTCGTGAAGACCCAAAGAGGGCAATCGCGGAGAAGCTCGACTACATGCGCTGGCTGCGCGAACAGATCGAGGCTGGATTTGCGGAGAAGCTTCCCATGCGCGTGATCGAAGCCACCTGCTTTCCTTGGGGGAATCGCACTTCTTGGGAAAGTTGCGCGACCGACGAGTGCATCCGCCTGCTCAGCCTCGGCCACTTTTCGCGCACCGAACTCGTTCGCAGCTTCGCGCGCAGCAACAACGACGTGCTTCCGACCATCTATGAAGTCCGCATCTCAGAGTAGTGCCTGAGTCATTTCCCCGCTTCTTTTTCAGGGAACCACGATCTAACCGGGTGATCGAAGTCGAATCCCGAGCCAAAGACCACTTCGCCATGCACGCATCACCGCAGAACATCCTGCAACTCATCGGCAACACATCCCTGTTGGCGCTTCGCCAGATTGTTCCCGCCAACGGTGCCCGCATTCTGCTGAAGCTCGAAAGCGAGAACCCCACCGGCAGCATGAAGGATCGCATGGCTCTTGCCATGATCGAAGCCGCCGAGGCCGATGGACGCCTTAAACCCGGCGGTGCCGTCGTCGAATATACCGGCGGCAGCACCGGTGTCTCGCTCGCTCTCGTGTGCGCGGTCAAGCGGTATCCCCTGCATATCGTTAGCTCTGACGCCTTCTCGCGCGAAAAGCTCGATCACATGAAAATCCTGGGCGCACGCATGAACATCATTCCCAGCGAAAGCGGCCAGATGACTGAAAAGCTCACTCGCGACATGGTCGAAGCCGCCCGCGTGATCGCCGAAGAAACGCGCGCCTTCTGGACCGATCAGCTCAAGAACACCGACCAACTCTCCGCCTATCACAAGCTCGCCGACGAAATCTGGACCCAAACCGGCGGCCGCATTGATGCGTTCGTGCAGAGTGTCGGGACCGCCGCATGCATCCGAGGCACTAGCGAAGGCCTCCGCCGCCACAATGACAAGATCAGGATGGTGGCCGTGGAACCTACCGAATCCGCGGTCCTCTCCGGCGGTCCTCCCGGCGGACACAAAATCGACGGCATCGGCGCCGGTTTCGTCGTGCCGCTCTGGCGAACGGACATCGCCGATCAGATCGAACGCGTCTTGACCGACGAGGCCAATGCGATGGCCCTCCGCCTCGCCCGCGAAGAAGGACTCTTCGCCGGATCGTCCACTGGCGCGAACGTCATCGCAGCCTTGCGTGTGGCCGAACAACTCCGCCCGGACGCAACCATTGTGACCATCATGTGCGACACGGGGATGAAGTATCTGAAGACGTACGGGGCGAAGCTCGATGCTTCTCCTGTGGCGGAAGCTGCCAGCTTAAGAGCTTGAGGGTACGTTCACGCTAAACGACTGCCGTTCCTGCGGCGCGACCCGGGAAATCGCCCATGATTTGAGGCCATCTGTAGCCTCTGACACTAGATTTGTCCTTACGCATCCAGCAGACCTTTCTGCCTTGGTTTCCTCCGAGCAGCCACACGTTATTGCCAGTCATGCCACCGTAAAAAGCCACGTGGCCGGTCGTGCTTCCCGTGTCGGAGCTTGGCGCGACAACCACCACGCATCCGTAAATTGGATGGGCTATCGCTCTTCCAAACCTCATCCAGGATGCGGCCGTCGCGTACCCCAGATGGTTCGCATCAACCTGCATCAGGCACCAATTCACAAAGGCAGCGCACCAGGCTGTCATCCGCCAACCAGTGTCTGTGTGTCGAACCGTATCCAGAGTGAAAGAACGATGCTTCTTATCGAGCGAGGGATCAGTGCGCACTGTGGATAGATACTTCTTGATGTCACGGTTGGCACTGTCCATCAACGTCGGCCCGAGGGCAGATGCAGCGCTCTTCGACCATTCGAGATCGACCCGATTCCAATCAATCAATGTCGGACCCTTTGGATTGTTCGCTGACAACGCTCGATAGACAGTCCGCTGATATTCGGTCGCGGCATCTTTCTCGCCGATGCCCTTTCCCAGTTCTCCGAGCGCGATCTCCATCCACGGCGCAACGAGGCTCTCCGCGTCCGTAGGAGCTGGTGGCTCTAGTTTGTGCTTTGGCTTGGCCATGGAACGCCCCCCGACCCGAGGCTGGCAAAACTTGGGCACAGAGTGTACCACCGCTTCCTCAAGATGCGTCGTCAGTCGAACCAGGACGCCCGGACTGCAACACGCGGAGCCGACTCGGCTAGCGAGTACCCTCTGCCTTCTCATCGCTTCCATCCCATCCAGTCAATCATCCATTTCCAGGTCATCTCCTGGGTGTGCTTCGCCGGTGGCGCCGGAATCGGACGCTCGGGAAACTTCACTTGTTTCCCTCGATACGTCTCTGCCAGGCGCTTGAACACTCTTCCCTGCTCCTTCACCTTGCCGTCGTTGGTCATCAGGCCCAGGCTGTATTCAAGAGAGTTGAATTCGAATTTCCGGTCTACATCATGCGTGTCCCAGTACGTGAACCAGCTGACCCCCTGCTCAATGGCGGCCGTCACCGCGATTTCCAGCCACTCGGCTTGCTGCTTCTCGGGCAGACTTTCGATGCACGTGTTGAATTCCTCGGCCCAGACGGGCTTGTGCAGATCCTTCGCATACGCGCGGATCAGCGCCGCGTTCGCGGCCAAGAGTTTCGTGCTCGGCGGATCCATCGGGCCTCCGTACTTCAACGCACCCGACCAGTACGGATAACAATGCATGATCGGAAATTTCGTCGCCGCCAGCGCCTGTGGCGAGAACGTGTTCTCCTCGAACCATGGCTCTTCGTCGACGCCATTTACGTGCAGGCCCTCCGGCACCGCCTCCTGCATCAGAGCGAACATCTTCGCCATCCACGTGTCGCCCACGCTCGGTTTGGTTTTCCAGCAGGTGTTCAGTTCGTTCCCGAAGTCAAACCCGATCACGTTGCTCTTCCCGCGCACGACCCTCGCCAGTTCACGGACGAACAGTTCCTGCGCCTTCCACATCTCCGCATCGGTATAGAACTCCGATCCCGCTTTGTTGAACGGCGGCAGGAAAAACCACCCGCTCAGTTGCCCCGTGAAAACGGTGACCACGGCATCGAGCGAGCGCTCGCTCATCAGTGTCAGCAATTGCTCCAGCCGCTCGAGGTGAAGCGGACTCACCCACTTCGGATTGGGTTGAAAATACGGCCAGATCAGCAGAATGCGCAGATGATCCGCGCCCAGCGCCGAGATCGCATCCAGATCGCTCTTGATCGGGTCCGCGTCCCAGTTGTTCCAGCAGAACCACCAGTTCTTCGACGGCGTGTAATTGGCGCCGAACCTGTGACGATCAAGATCCCTGCTGTGCGCCGGACGCTCATCGGCAAGTGCACCGCGATTCGGTTCAGAACTGGTGGGATCTTTTCTCTCGATCTCAACCGTCGCATTGCGCTTTGCGAAAAACGAAGATTCCGCAGCGACCGGGCCCGCGATCGCCGCCGTCAACGTATTGCGGACGAACTCACGTCTGTTCATAACGCCGACACTATACTCGCGAAACCATCATCCGCGGCTGTCGTCAGAACATTTAGGTCGTCGGAACATTTAATATTGACGGCGCGCAATCAAGGCGCTCTTCCCATGAACGCAAATCAAACCGCCCTCATCACCGGCGCCTCCACAGGCCTGGGAGCCGAGTTCGCAAGGCTCTTCGCACGCGACAAGTACAACCTTGTTTTAGTGGCTCGCACTGGGCCCAAGCTCGCCGAGCTTGCCGACGAAATTCGCCAGCAGCATGGCATCACCGTGAAGACGATCCCGCTCGATCTCGGCCTGCCGCAGGCGTCCCAGAACCTCTTCGAGGAAACCCAGCGCGCCGGCATCCATGTCGATGTCCTCGTCAACAACGCCGGCTACGGGCGATCCGGAAACTTCGCCGACATTCCGCTGGAAGAATCCTACGGACAGATTCAGCTCAACGTCACCGCCCTCACGCTGCTCACGCGCCTTTATCTGGGACCGATGCTCGAGCGCCGATCCGGCAGGATCATGAACGTCGCTTCCACTGCCGCCTTCCAACCCGGCCCGCTGATGGCTGTCTACTATGCGAGCAAGGCCTACGTTCTCTCCTTCTCCGAGGCGCTCGCCGACGAACTGCGCAAGACCGACATTCGCGTCACCTGCTTTTGCCCGGGCGCAACGCTCACCGAGTTTCATAAACGCGCCCAGACCGAGAACGCACGCCTTTTCAAGCAACTCGCCCCCATGGACGCTAAGACCGTCGCAGAAGACGGCTATCGTGCGCTGATGGCCGGCAAGACTCTTGCGATTTCCGGATTCAAGAATTGGCTGGTCGCTGAGTCCGTGCGCTTCGCGCCCCGAAAGATGGTGACCGCCATCTCCCGCTGGGTCGCCGAACCCGTACGCTAGTTCGTGGCGCCGGCGTCTCGCCTGGCTTTTACAAACTTGTCATCCTGAGCGAAGCGAAGGACCTGCTTTTCCCCACGCATTTGCGTTTCTCCCAGAACTCCCTGGCCTTTCCCTGCGATTCTCTGCGTTTCAAGGGTCTTCTTTGTGGCCTTTGCGACGCAGTTCTTTGCGTCCTTTGCGGTTCAAGCTTTTGACTTTCAAGTCTGTCAAGCCCCCAAAATCGCGCTTTTCCCCGCAACGCTTTCAATTCACGCCAAATATATTTCCCGCGCAACTGTCTCAATTACCCTACCCAAATTGCTATTCTAAAATTAGAGCCAGAGATGGAAACGATTCCGTGTGACCCGGGCTTAACCATGCGGACGCTTGCCGGACTCCGACCCGAGGGAGTCGTACCGGACATCTGAGCGGCCGGGCTCCTCCCCTATCGAGGGGGCGTTAGCCGCAGTTGAGGTGATTCACTTCACGTCACTTCCAGGCAACCCCGTCTTCACAAATCGCTACATACTTTTGCAAAGCTTTACCCGATTCGCGATATCGTTTTCGCCAACCGGCGTCTAACCAATCAGGGAGCAGAGACTCCCCCAAACGGCCCACGTTGGTCGACAGCTCAAGCCCTGCAAAGCCTTCGACACAGGAGGTAGCAAGATGGCGAATCTTAGTCCCGCCCGTCATGCTGTTACGTCTGCGGTTGCATTTGCTCCCTCAACCAAGTTTTTTCACTCAGGAACCACATTGTTGGCGCTGTTGCTCCTTGTGGCCGCCTGCCTCGCGCAAGACCAGAACCAGTCCCCGACGCCCTCTCCCGTGCAAGATCCGAAGACAGCACAAACCACAACACCACCCTCCGCGGAGACGCCCTCAGCAAACATCGTCATTCCCGCGGGCACGCGGCTGGCGCTCGTTCTCACCAGTCCAGTCGCGAGCAAGACCGTCCATCACGGCAATACCGTGTACGGCCAGATGACGGCGCCGGTTGTGGTCGGCAACGCGGTCGCGATTCCCGCCGGAGCATTTGTCCAGGGCAAGGTCAACAAGCTTGCCCGCAACGGCACGCGCGCGGAAATGTCACTCGACTCTGTCTCCGTTGTCTTCCCGGGCGGTTACGTCGCGAACGTATCGGGGCCATTGAACCTTGAGACCGATGAAGGCACTGCCTGGAAGGTAGCGACCAAGGGCGGATTGATCGGTGCCATCGCCGCACCCGCGGCCGGGGGAGCCGCTGGCGCGCTCATCGGGCACGCAGCAAGCAGTTCGAATGGCATGACGCTGAACGGACTCACCATCAATCCTGACCGCATGCAGAGTACAGCCATCGGCGGCATCGTCGGATTGGGCGCGGGCAGCGCACTCGGACTGTACTTTCTGCTGCGCAGCCGGCAGTTCTATGTGGATGCCGGTTCGCCCATGGAGTTGACGCTGCCCCAACCGCTGACGCTCGCGCAGGCACAGGTCGATGACGCAGTCCGACAGTCGCAGGCGCAGCCGCCGCCCATCACGCCGGTCGCGAAGCGTCCGCTCCCTCCGCCCGTCGACACAACACCGACGCACACCTGTTACACGCCCGGAACGCCCGGCACTCCGCCGACCGTCATTCCCGGGAAGCCGCCGATCGGCGATTCGCCGGGCACGCCTCCAACGGTCATTCCCGGAACCCCGGCCGTTCCGGGAGCACCGTACCCCTGTAAGTAGAGATCTGAGCGACTGGGTTTAGCCTAAGGATGGAACGCACCTTGCCTTAGTGAGGGCCGCACTACTTGAAAGATTCGGACCTACGATCCGGCGTCGCGATGCACAGTCTCCATCGAGAACGCCGGCAGGCATACCGCGATGTAGTCGGCGCCGCCCTCTTCGGGCGTCGAGTACTGCACCCACTCGCCTTTGTGCGCGATCACGGCCTGTCCGGCCCGCACGTCGAACGATCCGTGGGCGTGCGTCACGCGCAGCGTTCCCTTCAATACGATCGTGAACTCGTCAAACTCCGGAGTCTGGCCCGGCTCGACCCACCCCTGCGGGCTGCGCATGTGGGCGACGCTGACGCCGGAGGTCTGCGAGTTGACGCGTCCAATATATTCGTCGATGAGCTTCGGCTTGTTCCCCGCCGCTTGGATGGAGGTTGGTTGCGCGATCAAAGTGGGCATGATTTCAGTATCGAATCTCCCAAGGGTCTGAATACTTTGAATTCATCTGGATGCTAAGAGCCATCTGGACGCTCCGAGTTTCAGGTCTCACTCGGAGCGTGTAGCTCAGAGCTAGCGGCTCGCTACCGCATCCCATCCAGGATCGATCCCACGATCCCGCCGACGACCCCGCCTTGTGCCGCTTCCTTTGACGGCGCGGGCATGTACTCCATCAGCTTGTGCGCGAGTTTCGAGATCGGTAGCGTCTGCAACCAGACCTTGCCTGGCCCGGTGAGCGCAGCCAGAAAAATCCCGTCGCCGCCGAAGATCATGTTTTTGATTCCCGGGACCGTCGTGATCTGGAACGAAACGCTCGTCTGGAATGCGCCCACGTGTCCGGGATGAACCCGCAGCGTTTCGCCCGGCTGCAGATCTTTCACGATGAGTTCGCCGGAAAGCTCGATCCACGCCGTTCCCAAACCACTCACGTGCTGCAGCAGGAAACCGTCACCGCCAAAGATGCCTGCGCCCAGCGATTGCTGAAAGCCCACGCTGATATTCACCTGCGGCATCGCGCACAGAAATCCATGGCGATGGATCATGTACTCGTGACCGTGCCCAATTTCGACCGGCAGAATATGTCCCGGCACCTTCGTCGCGAATGCCAACTCTCCGCGCGTTCCAATGGCACGATACTCGGTCATGAAAAGCGTGCCGCCGCCCGCGACGCGTTTGAGCACTCCGAAAATGCCTCCACCGCCGCCCATCTGGGTATGCGTGGTCAACTGAATCGAGCTACCCATCCAGGAAAGCTCCCCCGCTTCCGAGATGATTGCTTCATTCGGCTCGAGCATGAACTCGAGCACGGGCATGACGGTGCCGACGATCTGACTTTGCATGAAGAACTCCTGCGCCGACTTGACGCCTGGCAGAAGTATACATGGGCCAGCTGGACGTCAATCCACGATTGGCAGATACACACATTTATGATATTTGTACACATTAGGGAGAATACTTCTTTGAGAACCAATATCGATATCGATGACCGCCTGATGAAAGAGGCAATGCGGCGCAGCGGAACGCGGACCAAGAAAGGCACGGTCGAAGCTGGCCTGCGCCTAATTGTCAGGACCTACGCGCAGGGCTCAATTCGCCGTCTGCGCGGCAAAGTGCAATGGCAGGGTGATCTGGGCCTATCACGACGCACACGCGTGCGCGGGTGAGATGATGAGATATGGTGATCGTCGATACTACGGTCTGGATTGACTACCTTCGCGGAACTGTGAATCGTGAAGTGCGCTGGCTCGATCGCGAACTCGTGTCACAACGCCTCGGACTTACAGATCTCATCCTGTGCGAGGTCTTGCAGGGTATACCGAATCGCAGCAGCTTCGATCGCGTCCGTGATGATCTGACGAAATTTCAAGTGTTCGAAACGGGCGAAATTGATCTTGCGGTCGCCGCAGCGCAGAATTACCGCCGCCTTCGGCGTCAGGGCTACACTATTCGCAGAACCATCGACTGCCTCATCGCGACCTTCTGCTTGCAGAATGGGCACTCACTGTTACACCGAGATCGAGATTTCGACGCCTTCGAAGAAGCTCTTGGATTGGTCGTCGTACACGGCTGAAAGTACCGGAATTCGGGCTCCCCGCGCAGAACGTGGCAACCCTCTCTGTTATCGCTTCGATGGAAGTCGCACGAAGCACAGCACTGGAGGTCGAAACAGACACCGAAGACCTGCCACCCTGCTTCCTCACTCCCACTCAATCGTGCCCGGCGGCTTCGACGTGATGTCGTATACCACGCGGTTCACGCCCTTCACTTCGTTCACGATGCGATTCGAAATCGTCTTCAGGACGTCGTACGGAAGCGGCACCCAGTCGGCCGTCATGCCGTCTTCGGAATGAACCGCGCGGATCGCGCAGGTGTTGGCATAGGTTCGCTGGTCGCCCATCACGCCGACCGACATCACCGGGAGCAGCACCGCGAACGATTGCCAGATCTTCTGGTAGAGGCCGGCCTTCTTGATTTCGTCGACGACGACCTCATCGCAGTCTTTCAAAATTCGCAGCCGCTCTTCTGTGACTTCGCCAAGCACGCGCACCGCGAGTCCGGGGCCGGGGAATGGCTGGCGTTGCAGAATCTCTTCCGGCATGCCGAGATCTCGCCCGATGCGTCGCACCTCATCTTTAAATAGCTCTTTTAGCGGCTCGATCAGCTTCAAGGCCATTTTCTCGGGCAGGCCGCCGACGTTGTGATGGCTCTTGATGACCTGCGACGGCCCGCGCACCGAGCGCGATTCGATGACGTCGGGATACAACGTCCCCTGCACCAGCCATTCGACCTTGCCTTCTTCTTTCTCGATGCGCTGCGCCTCCTGATCGAACACCGCGATAAATTCGTTGCCGATGATCTTGCGCTTGGACTCGGGATCGCTGATGCCGGCGAGACGCGTTAAGAATCGCTCGCTTGCATCGACCGCGACCAGATGTAGCCCCAGCTTGTCGCGCAGCGTCAGCTGTACTTTTTCAAATTCATTCTTACGCAGGACGCCGTTATTCACGAACACGCAGGTTAGACGCGTGTCCCCCGATCCGTCGCGCATGGCACGATCCACCAGCACCGCTGCTACCGAAGAATCGACGCCGCCAGAAAGTGCGCAGATCGCGCGTCCATTGCCAACTTGCTTGCGCACTTGTTCGACCGTCGCCTCGATGAAGTGCCGCGGTGTCCACGTGGGCTTGGCGCCGCAGATGTTCAAAGCAAAGTTGCGCAGGATATCTTTGCCCAGCGGCGTGTGATGCACTTCCGGATGGAACTGAACGGCCCACATGCGGCGCTCAGGATTCTCGATCGCGGCCACCGCGTTCGGCGATTTCGCCGTCAGGTGAAATCCCGCCGGCAGTTGCTCGGCCTCATCGCCGTGCGACATCCAAACCGCCAGCACTTTCGGAATGCCTTCAAACAGGCGCGAACCCGCGCCATCGACTTCGACCTTCGCATGCCCGTACTCGCGCTTGTCGGCCGGACGGACTTTCCCTCCGAGCGAGTGCACCATGTATTGCAACCCATAGCAGATGCCGAGCACCGGCAGTCCAAGCTCGAAGACGCGCGGGTCCGTTACCGGCGCATCCTTGTCGTACACCGACGACGGCCCGCCCGACAGAATGATGCCCACCGGCGAGTAGCCGCGGATCTCTTCGATCGTGGCGTTGCAGGGAAGAACAGCAGAGAAGACGCTCAGTTCGCGGATACGTCGAGCGATCAGTTGCGAATATTGCGCCCCGAAGTCGAGAACAACGATCGATTGGGTTTCCACGGATGAGTCTCTCAGAAGTGGGGGCTAGTGTAAAGTCGGAGGCAGGTTTCGGGCAAAGCGCACTTAGCACTCAGCAGTCAGCATTCAGTGAGGCGCCGTTGAGAATACGCCACACGCAGTTGGTACTTTAACGGTTGGTACTTAGCATTGGTAGTTCGCAATTTGGCTCGTGACCTACTTTTCGTGGGGAAAATCCGGCTCGTCACTTTCCAAATGGTCGCTCAGGATCAGTTCGTCGGGATCGACGCGATCCGTCGGTGACGGAATGCTGAGAGCCGAGTGCTGAATGCTCACGTCGTCGGCCAGCGGCGCATCGCTCAGGATCAACTCATCCTGATCGACCATGGCGCTCTTGGATGCAGCACTGATTTGTCGTACTTGCCCACCAACGAGTCCAGCGGGGGCAGGAGATTCTGCTATTACTGGCGCCGTTTCTACAACCGCCGGCGGCGCCTCGAGGATCGCGACGTAACCCGCCAGCCGCGCGACGTGGAGCGTGTCGACAAGGGCGAAGTACACAAGCGTCAGAAACACGACCGCCGACAGGACGAAGCCAATCGGCAGCAGGCCAGCAAAACCCAGCGGGAAGGCAACGACGGACGTCGCCACGAAGAACACCACCAAGTGCGCAAGTCCATACGACACCGATACAGCGGCGACTGGTCCGCGGCGATCGCGGCAGAACTCCGCGGAGGCGGAGAGCGCGCCGAAGGTGTCCTCGCCGGCGCGCACCACGAACACCGAGGCCAGCGAAAGAAAGCCGCTTACAAACGTCCATGCTAGCCAGACGAGGAACAAAACGATCAGCACGAGCAGGAACACAAGCTCCGGCTGTGGATTTTGCTTCGTCGAAACAAAGCCTGCCACGATCAATGCAGCGATGCATGCGCCCGCCGCCGCAAGCGCAAGTCCTACCCGAAGAAAATAGAGACCCGCGAGAGAACGCACGCGCCACTTTGGCGCAACCGCACCGGCCACGAGCGATTCGTCGGCAGCGATCCGCCCATCGCGCGCGGCATGCGATCGTTCGGCCAGGTAATTGACGAGTGCATTGAGCGTGACCCCACGCCCCAGGGCCGCCATCGCAATCCACAAAGCCGCCAAACCAACAAAAATTAGTATTCCTGCGAGCACAAAGCGCAGACCGCTCCCCCCGAGAATGCGCGCTGCCGCCTGCGAGATCAAAAACGGGTGGCCGCTGCGCAGAAAGAGAAGATCGACGTTGGAAACCGGGAGCGTATCCAGATATTCGATGAATCCGAATCCGATAAGCACGATGGCAGCCGCGCCGAAGCTCCACCGCCAGAGCACTTCGGCGAATGGCACAGAGGGCCGTCGGAAGACTGCGCGAAATCCTTCGACTGTCGGGGACCAGGATGCCATCGCGATTCAAGGATACCTCAGGGCCCAGGGGTCCAGTGTTTCTGAGCTTCATACCTCTGCCACAGATCGCGATAAGCGGCACCACCAAGTATTCCAGGTGCGATCGAGTATCCGCGGTGCGATCAGCCTTCAATGGATAATAAAGGTATTCATCATTGACGGCTGACAATAACACTTTACACACATTTACAAATTCATCATTTCTAAGTACCTCTGATTTTTAAACTGCCTCGCCCCACGATATTTCGGCAACTTACGCGCGCTCTGGACCATCTAAAGCGGTATAAGAATTCCAAACGTTGGACATCAGCGTTCATTTATTAACTGGGTGGCGTGTGGCCTCGAGCCAGCCATCCCTTTTCCCCTTGGAGGAGAGTCTAATGAAGTCCCTGAAGTACAGTGCCCTGGTGCTCGTGGCCGCTTTCAGCCTTTCGCTGGGAGCCTTCGCGAAGGACAAGAACGAGGCAAAATTTACATTAAGCGACAAGGCCCAAATCGGCTCAACCCAGTTGCAACCGGGCGAGTACAAGGCAACGTGGGAAGGCAGCGGCAACGATGTGCAGGTGAAGATTATGCGCGGTAAAGATGTTGTCGCCAATACATCGGCGAAACTCGTGGATAAGCAAGACTCGCAGGATTCAGTCACTCTCTCGGGCGACTCGGGCGCGAAGACGGTGAACGAGATCGACTTCGGCCACCTGCACAAAGGGCTGGTCTTCGGGTCTGCGACCACGGCAGAAAAATAAGAACGCAGGCCGGGCGTAGCCTTTGACGAACCTTGCCGGCGGGTCGTGAGCAACACAGAGCAGAAATAGAGGCGGACCCATGCGTGTCCGCCTCTTATATTTTGGGTGTTTTTCCCGCGGAGAGATTCGCTAGCGAACTACCAGGTTCAGCAATTTCCCGGGAACGAAGATCACTTTCACGATCTGCTTCCCCTTCACCGCGGCTTTGACTTTTTCGTCGGCCAGAGCGCGCTCCAGCACGAGTTCCTGACTCGCCTCCGCCGGCACAAGCACTTTCCCGCGCAACTTGCCATTGACCTGCACCGGGATTTCGATCTCTTCCTCTTTCGCGAGTGCCTGGTCGTACTTCGGCCAGGGTGCTCGCAGCAGATTCGATTTTTCTCCGAGCGTCTCCCACAATTCGTGCGCGAGATACGGCGCAAACGGCGCGAGCAACAACACGAGGTCGCGCTGCACCTGCGCGAGCAATGCAACCGGAATCGCTCCCTGCGCGATTTTCTCTTCCGCGCCGTAGAGTTCGTTGACCAACTCCATGATCGCCGCGATGCAGGTGTTGAAGTGCCAGCGGCCCTTGAAGTCGTCGGTCACGCGCTTGATGGTCTGGTGTAACTTGCGTTGGATCTGCCGCGCTTCCCCCGACAGCTCGGCGGGCACAGGCTTCCGCCAATCCGCGGAATCGGGCTTCGCATGCCGCATCACGAAGCGGTACACGCGTCCCAAAAAGCGCTGGATGCCTTCGATGCCCGTGTCCTGCCAGTCGAGGTCACGATCGGGTGGCGCGGCGAACAAGCTGTACAGGCGCGCAGCATCGGCACCGTAGCGCGCGACCATCTCGTCGGGGGAGACGATGTTCCCGAGGTTCTTCGACATCTTCGCGCCATCTTTGATCACCATGCCCTGCGTGAACAAGCGCTCGACGGGTTCGTCATTTTTGACGAGGCCGAGGTCACGCATGAACTTCGTCCAGAAGCGCGAGTAGATTAGGTGCAGGATGGCGTGCTCGACGCCGCCGATGTACTGGTCGATCGGGAACCAGTAAGCAATCTCCTTCGAATCGAACGGAGCGCGGTCGTTGTGCGCATCAGCATAGCGGTAGAAATACCACGACGAATCGACGAACGTATCCATCGTGTCGGTCTCGCGCCGCGCAGGCCCGCCGCACTTCGGGCAAGTGGCGTTCAGGAACGACGGGACGTTGGCTAACGGAGAGGCGCCCGTGAGCGTGATCTCCACGTTGTCGGGCAAGAGCACCGGCAGATCTTTTTCCGGCACGGGCACGATGCCGTCTTTCTCGCAGTAAAGCATCGGGATCGGCGTGCCCCAATAGCGCTGGCGCGAAACACCCCAGTCCTTCAGACGGAACGTAACCGTAGCCTTGCCGAAATTGTTCTGCTCGGCAAACTCAGCCATCTTCTTCTGCGCTTCTTTGCTGGTGAGGCCGCTGAACTGGCCGGAATTCACCACCAGGCCGTCTTCGGCGACGAACGGCAACGGCGGATCCATCACCGTCTCTTCCGAGTCCCCGCCCAAGGGGAGAACGACGACGCGGATCGGCAACTTGTACTTCTTCGCGAACTCGTAGTCGCGCTCATCGTGCGCGGGCACGCTCATAATCGCGCCTGTGCCGTAGTCCATCAGGATGTAGTTCGCCACCCAGATGGGCAGCGCTTCCTGATTGAACGGATTCTTGGCGTAGCGCCCGGTGAAGACTCCGTGCTTTTCGATTTCCCCAATGTCGCCCGATTCTTTCGCCTTGCGCTGCTCGGCGATCAACTGGTCGACCTTGGCGCGCAGGTCCGGATTGTTCGCGGTCAAGTCGCGAACGATCGGATGCTCGGGCGCAAGTTGCACCGAAGTCGCGCCGAAAATCGTGTCGACGCGCGTGGTGAAGACGGTAATCGTGGATCCGGCGGGGCCGACCGCGCCGCCCAGATCGAAATCGACCAGCGCGCCTTCGCTGCGGCCGACCCAGTTGCGCTGCATGACGCGAACTTTTTCTGGCCAGCCTCCGAGCTTGTCGAGGTCGCGCAGCAATTCGTCAGCGTATTTCGTGATGCGCAGGAACCACTGCTCCAACTCGCGCTGCTCGACGAGCGTATCTTCGTGGCGCCAGCAGTAGCCCCCAACCACCTGCTCGTTGGCAAGCACGGTGGCGCACTTCGGGCACCAGTTCACCTTGCTCTTTTTGCGATAGGCAAGGCCCATCTCATAAAGCTTCAGGAAGAACCACTGGTTCCAGCGGTAGTAGTCGGGGGAACAGGTGGTCACTTCACGCGACCAGTCGTAGCCGAAACCGAGGCGCTTCATCTGCGCCTTCATATTGGCGATGTTCGTGAGGGTCCACTCACGGGGCGGCGTGTTGTTCTTGATCGCGGCGTTTTCCGCGGGCAAACCGAACGAGTCCCAGCCCATGGGATGCAGCACGTTGTAGCCGTTCATCCACATGTAACGAGCGAGCGCGTCGCCGATCGAGTAGTTGCGCACGTGCCCCATGTGCAGCGCGCCGGATGGATAAGGCAACATCTCGAGCACGTAGTACTTCGGCATGCTCGAGTCGGATTGGGCGGCGTAGAGAGACGGGTCCTGCTGCCAGCGCTCGGACCACTTCATTTCGACACGCCGGGCGTCGTAGCGCTCATCGTTGGGACGTTCTGCGCTGGTCGCCATGGTTTTTGAATTTGTTTCCTGCGGCATAAGTGGTGGAGTACAGGTCAGGGTAATCTTTTATTTTACAACGGAGGGCGCCGTGAACCTTACTTTGAAGGCTGCGCGTCTACCTTGACCTCTTCTTGAATGGCTCTTCGATTCCACCACTGCCCAGGTCCCGCGTGTAAAGCTTCTTTGCCTGCCAATACTTAAGCAATAACCACAAGCCTCCAACCAGACCGATCACAAAGCGGAGAGAAGCAATCTCATATGCAACGACCTATCCGACCTCATTGACCAAGGTGCCGATCGGCGGAATCGTGATGCTGATCTCGTCGCCGGGCTTCAGGGTGAATGAATCCGGCGGCACGATTCCTGTTCCCGTAAACAGAAAACAGCCAGATGGGAAGCTGCTGCTGTGGTAGAGATAGCGGACTAATTCCTCGGGCTTCCTTTTCATTTCTTTGAGCGTGGTGGCACCGGAGAAAGCGCTTTTGCTTTCCCTTCGTATTTCGATACGGATCTCAGTCGAGGACGGCAGCGGCTCGGGAGAGACCAACAGACAGGGCCCGAGCGCGCAACTGCGGTCGTACACCTTGGCCTGCGGCAGATAGAGCGGATTCTCACCCTCGATGTCGCGCGAACTCATGTCGTTGCCGATGGTGTAACCGGCAATGTTGCCGCCCGGTGTAACGAACAGCACCAACTCAGGCTCGGGCACCGACCAGGTCGCATCGGCGCGAATCGCCACCTTGGCCCCCGGCCCAACTACCCGATGCGGTGTCGCCTTGAAGAACAACTCCGGGCGCGACGCGTGATAGACGCGGTCGTAGAAATCGCCTCCCCCCGCATCTTTCGATTCTTCCATGCGCGCGTCGCGGCTGCGATAGTACGTGACACCTGCAGCCCAGACTTCCTGGCTGCCAATCGGCGGAAGCAGATCCTCCGGGACACCCGCCAGTGGATTCGAAGCGGCGGCGAGTTCACGAACAAAAGCGTCGAGATTCTCCTGATCCAGAAAAGCGCAGAGATCCTCGCGCGCAATCAGCCTGTCCCACGAAGAGGTCTGAACTTCGTAAAAGCCACCCGCATGCTCGGCCACGATACGCTCGCGACAACGATACAGTTTCATGCAGGAAGTATCTGCGGTTGGCGGCATCGTGCGCAACGTTTCTGTCGGGAGTGCCGCGCGGAGGATTTCAGCAGAGAGACGCTATCTTTTCGCGACGAGCTTCTTCAGGGTCTCGACGTTTCTACGATCGTCGCCGGGACGATCAATTGGCGTTTCCGCGATGAAGGCGGCGTGCTTGGTCCGCGGATCGTTGAGCAGGCGGCGAAAGGCCGCGGTGCCGATCTTCCCTTTTCCCACGTGCTCGTGGCGGTCGAGCTTCGAGCCGCGATCGCACTTGGCATCGTTGCAGTGCCACACGTGGACGTTCTTCAGGCCGACGGTCTCGTCGAGGTGGTGCATGGTTTCCCGCATGCCTTTGGCGCTGACGATGTCGTAGCCGGAGACGTGCGTGTGGCAGGTGTCGATACAGGCTCCGATGGGGATGATGGAGCGCAGCAGCTCGAGCATCTCAGCAACTTGCTCGAAGCTGCCGCCGAGCGAGTACTCCGCACCGGCAGTGTTCTCGATGAGGATGGTCAGGTTGGCGGCGGGCAGATCCAGGCCCTGGCTGGCGGCGGAAATTGCCGCTGCGGCGCGGACAAGCCCCTGTTCGCGGCTGGTCCCACGAAACGATCCTGGATGCAGAACCAGAAACTCCGCCCCGATGGCAATCGCTCGCTCGAGTTCCCCGCGGAACGCGATCACCGACTGCTTCAGGAAGGTCTCGTTCTGCGCGGCCAGATTGACGAGATAGTTCACATGGATCGCGAGCGGCCGCAGATCGTATTTCTCGCGGAGGCGACGCAGTTCCTCACACTGCGGAAGACTGGTCTCGTACGGACGCCACTGCCGGGGACTGGTGGAGAAGATCTGGAATGCATTGCAGCCCAGGCGATAGGCGCGCTCGGCGGCATTCTGCACGCCCCCTGCGATCGAGGTGTGAATGCCAATGCGCCGCGCGGTGAGCGGCGGCGGCGATTTCGGAGGAGGTTGGAGCAGGATGTCGCGTTCGGGTTTCAGGGTGGGTCTCGGTATTCGGTGTTCGGCTCTAGGGCTCTAGGCTCTGGGCTCTCGGCGCTGGGCTTTAGGCTCTAGGAGTGCAATGGTTAACGTCGCCGTCAATCAAATTTCGTGCCCAGTGCGCTCGTTCCTGCCACGGCCTTTTCGATATTTTACTGCCTAAGAACAGGAGCCATCACGGCGTGTCGACGAGGGCTAGAGGCCAGTCAGCAGACGCCTCAACCAAGTTCCGAAACCTACGCTTGGCTCCGACAACCCAGCCTGAGACCTGAGGCCCGAGATCTGAGATGAGACCCTGACACCTGAAGCCTGAAGCCCGACACCTGTCCGGAATACCGAAAACTGTTAGCCGAACACCTGCCTCTCCAGTGATCTCCGACACTGACCCCCTCTCCGGCAAACTGATAAACTTTAAGGTTTTGAGGTGACTCCCATGCTGGTTGTCATGCAGGCGCATGCCACGGAAGAGCAGGTACGCGCCGTCTGTCAGAAGATCGAATCCCTCGGGTACCGCGCGCATCCCATGCCGGGCGCGACACGCACCGCCATCGGCATCACCGGAAACCAGGGCGAGGTCGAGCAAGGCACGCTGGAAGACACGCCGGGTGTGCAGGAGGTCATTCGCGTCTCTAAACCTTACAAACTGGTGAGCCGCGACGTGAAAGAAGAAAACACCGTCGTGCGCTTCGCCGGCACACCCGCCACGATCGGCGGCAAGAATTTCGCCATCATCGCCGGGCCGTGCGCGATTGAGACTCGCGAGCAGGCCTTTGCCGTCGCCGAGGCCGTTCACCGTTCCGGTGCACAGTTCTTCCGTGGCGGAGCCTACAAGCCTCGCACGTCGCCATATACGTTTCAGGGCTTGGGCGAAAAGGGCCTGCAGATCATGGCCGAAATCCGCGATCGATTTGGCCTGAAAATCATTACCGAGGCCATCGACAACGAATCGCTCGAGCTGGTGAACGAGTACGCTGACGTGATCCAAATCGGCACGCGCAACATGCAGAATTTTTCCCTGCTCAAGCGAGCCGGACGCTGCCGCAAGCCCGTGCTATTGAAACGCGGGATGTCGGCCACGCTCGAAGAATTCTTCATGGCTGCCGAGTACATCATGAGCGAGGGCAATTACAACGTGATCCTATGCGAGCGGGGCGTGCGCACGTTTGCCGATCACACCCGCAACACGCTCGACCTCAGCCTCGTGCCCGCCGTGCAACGCCTGAGCCATCTGCCGATCGTCGTTGACCCGAGCCATGGCACCGGGAAGCGGAACAAGGTCACGCCGATGTCACGGGCGGCGGCCGCCGTCGGCGCCGATGGCATCATCGTCGAGGTACATAACCAGCCAGATAAAGCGTTGTCGGATGGTCCGCAGTCCCTCTATCCCGAGCAATTCGAGGAACTGATGACGCAGGTGCGGCAGATCGCGGCGGTCGTGGGAAGAGAGATTGTCGGGATCGGGCCACAATCGCCCGTTAGCACCACGCTTGCGGCGGCTACTGTGCCAACGTCCGTCCGGTGAGAAAGTATGAAGAGCCGTTCCCGAATCTTAGCCATACTGCTGGTCCTGGGATTGGTGCCTCTTGCGGCGTTTCCTCAGGAGGAGGCTTTCAACTCTCCAGACCAAAGCATTGCAACGCAGCCTAACAATGCCGTTGATCCCGGCTTTGATGGAAGCGGCTATGAAATCCTCTCTGACGCGCGTCGTGCTCCCCAGGAACTGGGCCGTTACGTCGACCGTGTACTTACCGCCATTCGCGCCAAATGGTATGAGAGGATTCCGCCCGACCGACTCGCTTTCGGTCCAACCGCTACTGAAATTGACGTTACCATCAAGCGCGATGGTTTGCTCCGCGCAGTGACAATCTCGCAAACGTCGGCTGACACGTCTCTCGATACGGCGGCCATGGAAGGAATCCGAGCAGCCGCGCCCTTCGAAAGTCTGCCTGAGAAATGGCCCGAAAAATCGCTGTCGCCGCGCTTCCATTTCCTTTACAACCAGGATTCCACCCCCGACCGTCCCGCATGCGGCAGACAATCGTTTGACGCACATCGACTCAGCCCGAAAATAAATTTCTCGGGTGCCGTTTTCACTCCAGATCCCGAATACTCTGAAGAAGCCAGGAAAGCCAAGTACCAGGGGACACTCACGCTCGGCGGAACGGTCGAGCCCGACGGGTCCTTTGGAGATATTTGCATACTACAACTGCTCGGTTACCGTCCGGACGAAAAGGCGATTGAGGTTGTGAAGCAATGGAAATTCCGGCCCGCCATGAAGGACCTTCAACCCGTGCCCGTACGCATCTCGGTAGAAGTCAGCTTCCACCTTTATTGATCGCACTCCGCCCGTAGCGTAATCTTTCCAATCCGGGGCCTTTCGCTTCTTGAGAAAAATTCTTTTCATTGCAGTCCTGTTGCCGGTGGTCGGCGCACTGGGGTGGTTGTACTTCCAGGAGAGCGCGTTCCCCGACTACGGTCCGGCCTACCGCGAGTACGCCTACGTCACGAACGGCAAGAGCAACACAGTCACCGTCATTGACCTGCGGACGTTCCAGCCCGAGAAGACGATTCGCGTGGGCAGCGAGCCCACGGGGGTCGTTGCCAACAGCAAGAAGAACGAAATCTATGTCGTCAACACCACTTCGGCGAACGTCAGCGTCATCGATGCGGAAAAGAACCAGGTGGTGGCCACCATCGGTGTGCATGGACGGCCATACTTCATCGATGTCTCCCAGGACGGCAGGCGCGCGTACGTCGCAAATTCCGGATCGTCTAATGTGTCGATCATTGATCTCGACAAGCGCGCCGTGCTGGGCAACGTCCGCGTTGGCGGATCGCCCGGACTGGCGCGGGTCTCGCCCGACGGCGCGACCGTCGTCGTCAGCAACCGAACCGACAACACAGTCTCGCTGATCGACACGAAAAATCTGCAGGTGCGCGCCACGCTGCCGGTCTGCGAAGAACCGGAGGACATCGCGATCATGCCCGATTCGAGCAAGGCTTTCGTCGCCTGCGGCGGGTCGGCGCAGGTGGCGTCGGTCGATCTGAAAGACGCCAAGGTGCTCGCCCTGCTCGATGTTGGCAAAACTCCAGTGCACCTGACGCTGAAGCCCGACGGCGGTGAAATGATCGTGACGAATTTTGATTCGGACAGTGTCTCGATCATCGAGACCACAACCAACGAAGTCAGCGGAAGCTACCTGATCGGCACCAAGCCGGCGCGCGGCGTTGTCTCCGCCGACAATTCGCGGCTCTACGTCAGTAATTTTGGATCGAATAGCGTCGCGGTCTACGACATCGATTACGGCCGGATGGTGGCCACGATCCCGGTGGGCAGCCAGCCGGATGGACTCGCGCTCTCGCAGAGCCAGAACTATCTGCTGGTGCTCGACTCGCAGTCGGGCGACGTCACCGTGATCCAGAAGCGCAGGCCGCGAAAGCTCGAACCGAGTGAGTATTCGCTGCTGACCATGATCCCCGTGGGCGTGCAGCCGAACAACATTGTCGTGAAGTCGTTTCTGTTGAAGGGGCCGGTGCGGAAGTAGGCCGCTCCTGACAAGAGCTTTAGCGCGAAGAACGCAAAGAACGGTCGCCAAGGACGCCAAGAAGGTAATTTTTTTGGGCTGAGCTTTACGATCTTGTGGATCTTCTTCGCGCACTTCGCGGTGAAAAGGCTTTTCCACGCCCTGCACCAAGTGCAGAAAAGTCTTTCGACACAAAGGAACTCTCGCTCGGCCCCTGGACACGCCTTGGATGACTGTGTAAACTGAACTTTCGAGATCACAACGCCCGTGCGCAGCTTGCGCGCGGGCGATTTTTTTTGCGCCAAAAAGGAGCTTCGCCATGGCAGACGTCGCCTATCTCACCGAAGATGCGATCCGGGAGGTGATCCGGAAGTTCGAGCGCTGCGAGTATGCGCCCGCGGAGTTTACCCACGCCCGCCACCTGACCGTGGGCTGCTGGTACCTGTGCACGCTGCCCGCGGACGAGGCGCTGAATCGCATGCGCACGCGTCTTCAGAATTTCAGCGCGCATCACGGCAAGCAGGGATACCACGAGACGATCACGCGCTTCTGGATAGAGTTGCTCGACGGCGCCCTGAGCCAGCAAGCCGCGGATGCGACCGTACTGAGCCGGATTAACGCCGTGGTTGGCCTTTATCCGAAGGAAGTCCTGTTCGATTACTACACGCGAGACCGCGTGATGTCGGACACGGCCAAGCGCCAGTGGGTCGAGCCCGATCTGCGGGAGATCGGCGAGGCGATGGAGTCCGCCTAATTCTGAATTTGTTTTCGATGTAGCCCATTCATGAATTGTCATCCTGAGGTGGAGCGAGGAGCGCAGCGAACGAGCGTAGCCGACGGACCTGTTCTTCACTCAAGAAAAGCAGGTCCTTCGCTTTGCTCAGGATGACAGTGCTGTTGGTCTGTAGGCAACACAAGAAATTAGACGGTCTTCGTTCTCCGCCCGCATGATCTTTACGATCGAGGGACGGCGTTTCCGCCCGTCCCGTGCCGTCGTTAGTCCGCACGACCGATAGGGACAGTCCGAGCAACATCGTAGGGCGCACGCCGGAAGAATCTTAAACTGGCACCGATGTCTTGCGCGCAGGATTGAAGAACGGCAGCTTCACGACCGTGGCAGTCGTTTTCAGCCGCTGGGCCTCAATCGTCAGTTCCATCTGCAGCTTTGTGCCAGGTTTCGAGTGCGACGTGTCGACGCTAGCCAGCGCAATCAACTTCTTGAGCAGCGGAGAAAACGCAGTGGTCGTCGCCTTGCCGACTTGCTTGTCGCCGGAATACACGGGAACGGAGACGCGCGAAGCCTGGGTGGGAGCGGCGGGCGTCAGGCCGAACTTGTCGTGCTGCTCTTCGACTTCGACCCAATCGACCTCGAGGCCGACCAACTGCCGCGCGACGCCGTTTTTCTGATCGTTCTCGAGGGCGCGCTTGCCGATGAAATTTTCTTTCTCGAGATGAACCATCTTGCCGAAGCCCAGCTCGTAAGGCGAATATTTCTGCGAAGGAATCAGCGCCTTCTTCGAACTGGTGTAGTCAACCTCGATCAGCAGCAGCCCCGCTTCGACGCGGGCAACATCGAGCGCGAGCATGCCGGCGGCGTGGATGTCGAACTGCTTGCCTTTCTCCATCAGCGCGTCCCAGACCTTGACGGCCTCTTTCCACGGCACCCAGATTTCGTAGCCCAAGTCGCCGGTGTAGCCGGTGCGGGAAATGTCGACAGGAACGCCGTTGATCTTGCCGTGCGTGACGCGGAAGTATTTGAGATTCGCAATGTCGGCTTCGGCAACGGTCTTCAACAGCTTGCCCGAAGTCGGTCCCTGCAGCGCGAGCGCGGCGACTTTTTCAGAGATGTCCTCGATCTGCACGTCCATGTTGAGGCCGTTCTGCTTGAACCAGCGCAGGCTGGGATCGGCCGCCGTCCAGCGATAGACGTTCTCCTCGAGGCGCGAGATCGTGCCGTCGTCGATGACCTTGCCATCTTCGTCACACCAGCAGCAGTAAATCACCTGGCCGACCTTGACTTTGTTGATGTCGCGGGTGATGACGCGGTTCACAAGCTTGCTGGCGTCCTTGCCGGTGATCAGGTACTTGTAAAGCGGCGTAATATCGATCATCGCGCAGGCGTTGCGGATAGCGTTGTACTCGTGCTCGTGATGCACTTCATACACGCTGACCGTGTAATAGCCGGACCACTCGCGATAGTTGAGGCTGTGGCAGAGAGGAAAGGTGCGCTCGTGAAATGCAGTGCCGATGGGCAAGGAAAAATCCTCGAAATGTTAAATGTCGAAGGCGGATTATAGCAGCGGAATAAAGTTAAGCCGAAAGTGAAGCGCTTCACTCATCTCCGAGTGTAATCGCTTGTTTTCGCGGGCTACCAAAAACTGTGACAGGTGCATCATTCGAGTAGCTTCGCATGCTTTGGACGAGACGCTTGCAGCGGAAGCCAGTCCCGGCATCGCACGGCAGCTGCGACACGCGCCTTACGTGCCAAGGTTGCTATCTTGATGATATCGTGGGAAATACATGCGCAATGATGTGTGGCGATTTGCCGTATACAGCTATTGACATGTACGGCGAACTGCCGTACACTGTCAATTGAAAGCGGTGGGAACTATGCCGACTGGAACAGCAATCGCAAAGCGGACGGAAAGACTGGATGCACGCGTCACAAAGGAAGAAAAGCGCGTGATCGAAACAGCGGCCAGTTTGCGCGGAATCTCGGTTACAGATTTGATGCGAACTACCATTACCGACGCCGCAACCAAGATCATCCGTGAAAACGAGATTGTGACTTTATCTGAGCGTGAGCGGCAAGCTTTCGTTCAAGCGCTCATGAACCCGGCCCCACCCAACGACGCAGCCATTGCTGCGGTGCGGAGGTATCGGCGCGAGGTTCGCTAATTGACATCTAAGTTCAAATCAGAGCCGCTCGATAGAAAGAAACACAATCGAGCGGCTTTTTCTTGCGAACATCAAGCCCTGACCGATTACATCAAGCAGCAAGCCTCGCAGGATGTAAAGAAGAACGTCGCAGCGGTATTCGTTCTAACGCCTGATAGGGTAACCATCTCGGGTTATTACACACTGTCCCAATACGGAGTGGACGCCGGCGACATACCGCAGGAACTCCTCGAGCAACTCAAAATTCCAAAATACCCGCGCCTTCCCGCTACGCTCATCGGCCGTCTGGCGCGTCATCGTGATCTCAAGGGCCAGGCCATTGGTGAAATCTTGCTGATGGACGCCCTTCGTAAGGCACTGGAGGCGACGAGGACGGTAGCATCCGTGGCTGTCGTCGTCGAGGCCAAGGATGAGAATGCCGTGAAATTCTACAAGCGTTATGGCTTTATCGCGATACCAGATCATCCTGATCGACTGTTCATGCCAATGGCAACAGTAAGGCAGCTATTCGTCGCGGAATGGGGAACCTGAGCGCGACTGTTGACGAAACATCGACATTTCACCATGATTCAACAACCTCTACAGTGCCAGTTATTTCCTCAAAACTGCAGTGCCCTTCAATCCACCCGCGACAAATCCACCCCTCTCAGCTAGAATGCTCGCTCCAATTCTCATGCGGCGCACTCTCATAGCCTGGTCGGTTCTTCCCAGCGGTCTCTGATCGACACGCTTTCCCTCTGCGTCCATTTGCATTCTTTTCGTGATTCGCACACTCTGATTCGCACGCTCGAAGCTCGAGGCTCGAAGCTCATGGCTAAATACGACGTCATCGTGATCGGCGGAGGCCACAACGGCCTCGTGAATGCCGCCTACCTCGCGAAAGCAGGGAAAAAAGTTCTCGTGCTCGAGCGCCGGCACGTGCTCGGCGGAGCGGCCGTTACCGAAGAAGTCTTTCCCGGCTTCAAGTTCTCGGTGTGTTCGTATGTCGTGTCGCTCCTGCGGCCGGAGATCATTCGCGATCTCGATCTTCCTCGGCATGGTCTGGAAATTCTGCCGCTCGACGGGACGTTCACGCCGATGCCGAACGGCGACTACCTGTGGCGTGTGAACGATCACGGGCGGACGCATCGCGAGATCGCGCGCCACTCCAAGCTCGACGCCGAGGCCTACGACGAATTCGGCAAGGCGATGCAGGCCATGTGCCGCTTCGTGAAACCGATCCTCGGCATGGTGCCGCCTGATCCCGCGACGCTGAATCCACGGGAACTGATGAAGCTGCTGTTCATCGGCCGCAGGTTTCAGGACCTCTCCAGCGGCGACAAGTACAACCAGGTGCAGCTCATGACCATGAGCGCCGTCGATTTCCTCGATCAGTGGTTCGAGACCGACGTGCTCAAAGCGACGATGTCCGCGTCGGGGATCATCGGGACGTTTCTGGGAGTTCGCTCCCCGGGAACAGCCTACGTTCTGCTTCACCACTACATGGGGGAGATCGATGGCGCGTTTCGCGCGTGGGGATTTGCGCGCGGCGGCACGGGTGCGATCTCGAATGCGATTGCCGATGCCGCGCGCGAGGCTGGCGTCGAGATTCGCACCAAGGCGCCAACCGCCAAGATTCTGGTCAAGGTCGGAAAAGCCGCAGGCGTCGTCCTTGCCAACGGCGACGAGATCTACGCCGACGTCGTTTCGTCGAGCGTCGATCCCAAGCACACGTTCATCGATTTCATCGAGCCGGGAAACATCGACGAAGAGTTCCTCACCGAAGTGCGGCGGTACAAGTATCGCGGGTCGTCGGGCAAGGTGAACCTGGCTCTCGATGGGCTGCCGAATTTCAAGTGCATGCCGGGCGAAGGCGCGCACCTGCGTGGAGCGATGTCGATCTCGCCCAGCGTCGAGTACATGGAGCGCGCCTACGACGACGCGAAGTACGGCCACTTCTCGCGGCGTCCGTACATCGACATGGTGATCCCATCGCTGACCGATCCATCGGTCGCGCCGCCGGGCAAGCACGTGATGTCGTGCTTCGTGCAATACGCGCCCTACAAGTTGGCGCCCGGACTGAACTGGGATACGGAAAAGGAAAAGTTCGGCGACACAGTCATCGATACGATTGCTGAGTACGCACCCAACATTCGCGACATCATCCTGTACCGGCAGGTCGTGACGCCGCTTGATCTGGAGCGCGAATTCGGACTGACCGAAGGTAATATTTTTCAGGGCGAGCTGTCGCTGGAGCAATTGTTCTTTCTGCGTCCGGTTGCGGGCTGGGCGCAGTTCCGAACACCGATCAAAAATCTCTACATGTGCGGGTCGGCGACGCACCCGGGCGGCGGCATCATGGGCGCGCCGGGGCGGCTTTCGGCACTCGAGATCCTCAAGGACATCAAGGGGGCTGCGTAGACCATGGCCGATAAGCGCGACGTCCTCATCATCGGTGGCGGACACAACGGCCTGGTGACTGCTTTCTACCTGGCCAAGGCCGGGTGCAGACCTCTTATTCTCGAACGGCGGGCGCAGACCGGCGGGGCCGCGGTCACGGAAGAATTTCATCCCGGCTTCAAATGCTCGACCCTGGCGCACTCGGCGGGGCCCATTCGCCCAGACATCGTGCGCGACATGCAACTGGAGAAGCACGGGCTGAAGATGATCGCTCCGGATGCCGGAGTGGTTTCTCTGTCGCCGGATGGCCGGGCACTGGTGCTCTCGGGCGATCCGCAGAAGTCAGCGGCGGAGATTGCGAAGTTCTCGCAGAAGGATGCCGCGAAGTACCCCGAACTGCAGGAGTCGCTACGCAAGATGGGCGCGGTGATCGGCGACGCGCTCAAGCTCACGCCGCCCAACATCGACGATCCCAGCAAGGGCGATCTCTGGGGCATGCTGCAGACGGGCCGCGCGCTGCGCAAGCTTGGCAAGAAAGATTTGTATCGGCTGTTGCGCTGGGGGCCGATGGCGGTGGCGGATCTGGTGGCCGAATACTTCGAGACGGACTTGCTTCGCGGCACAGTAGCCGCACGGGGAATTTTCGGCACATTCCTCGGTCCGTGGTCGGCGGGAAGCGCACTGGTGTTGTTGATTCGCGCGGCGGGGGATGCACATCCGGCGGGATCCGCAAACTTCGCAGCAGGCGGTACCGGAGCGATCACACAGGCCATGACATCGGCAGCGAAGGCGGCGGGCGCGGAGATTCGTACGAACGCCGAAGTCGCCGAAATTCGCGTGAAAGACGGCGTGGCGATTGCGGTCGTGTTGAAGTCCGGCGAAGAAATCCCTGCCAAGGCCATCATCTCGAATGCCGACCCGAAGCGGACACTGCTGAAACTGGTGGATCCGACACACCTTGCTCCGGACTTCGCGCAGAAGCTGCAGAACTACCGCATGATGGGGACGGTGGCCAAGGTCAATCTTGCTCTGAACGGGTTACCGAACTTCACGGCGCTGAAGAACGGAAACAACGCCGCGCTGTCGGGGCGTATCCAGATCAGCCACGGCATCGACTATCTGGAGCGCGCTTTCGACGAGTGCAAGTACGGCGATTTCTCGAAGCAGCCCTATCTGGAAGTGACGATTCCGTCGCTCACCGATCCGATGCTCGCGCCGAGCGGCAAGCACGTAATGTCGATTTACATGCAGTACGCTCCGTACAAGCTGAAGGGCGACTGGGAGAGCCAGCGGTCGGCGCTTGGCGACACGGTGGTCGCGACGCTCGCACAATATGCTCCGGATCTGCCGGGACTGGTCCTCGAGGGCCAGATCATCACGCCGAAGGATCTGGAAACTGACTACGGATTGACGGCGGGGCAGATCTTCCACGGAGAGCTGGCGCTGGATCAGTTCTTCACCATGCGTCCGCTGCTCGACTGGGCGCGCTATCGCACGCCGATTGCGAATTTATACTTGTGCGGTAGCGGGACCCATCCAGGCGCGGGGCTGACCGGGGGCTCGGGCGCGAACGCCGCGCGGGAAATTTTAAAAGAGTTGAAGAGGTAGCGAGCCTACCAGTAGCGCCGCCGTCCCGGCGGCTGTCTGGCGGGCGTCCCCGCCCGCCGTTCGAGGGCAAGATGCCCTCGCGACAGCCGGCAAGATGCCGGCGCGACGATGGTCGGGCAATAGAGCCGGGTCTTCTTAGCAACCGACGATCAGCTGAGTTAAACTCCGACACCATGCGAACCACTGCCATCCTGCTCGTCAGCTGTCCCGACCAGAAGGGACTGGTCGCGAGCGTGTCGGACTTCATCTTCCGTCACGGCGGTAACATCCTGCACACCGACGAGCACACCGACGCCGAATCCGCATGGTTTCTCATGCGCGTGGAATTCGACCCAAACGGCTTCGATCTCCCGCTCGACGAAGTCGCTCGCCACTTCGATCCCATCGCGGACCGGTTCGGCATGGAGTGGCGTCTCACGCAGCCGGGGCAGCGCAAGCGCATGGTCATCATGGTTTCGAAATACGACCACTGCCTCGTGGACCTGCTCTACCGCCACAAGATCGGAGAACTCAACTGCGACATCCCGCTAATCATCTCGAATCACGAGGACAACCGACCCGTCGCCGATTTTTACCAGATCCCCTTCGCGGTCGTTCCAGTGACGAAGGATGACAAGCGCGAGGCGGAGCAAAAGCAGATCGCCCTGATTCACGAGAAGAAGGCAAATTTCGTCGTGCTCGCGCGCTACATGCAGGTTCTGTCCGAAAAATTTGTGGCCACGTTCCCTAGCGGCATCATCAACATTCACCACTCGTTCCTGCCGGCCTTCGTTGGCGCGAAGCCGTATCATCAGGCCTTCCAGCGCGGCGTAAAATTGATCGGCGCCACGAGCCACTACGTTACCGAAGTACTCGACGATGGCCCCATCATCGAGCAGGACGTGGTGCGGATCTCGCATCGCGATTCGGTCGAGGATCTAATCCAGAAGGGGCGCGACCTCGAAAAGGTCGTGCTCTCCCGCGCGGTCCGCTGGCATATCGATGACCGGGTTCTGCTGTATGGGAACCGGAAGACCGTGGTTTTCGACTAGCAATGCCGGTCGAAAATGCCGGAATATGACCCAAAAATCTTCTTGAATCAGCAGCTTGCAGTGCGGACATTCGCTTTAACCGAGAACGCGATGCGGACCCCGGCCCGGACGTGGCCGCACGAATGAATGCGATTTTCCCCAACCTCGTCCTTCATCGCCAAGCATGCCCGCTTCCATCCCCCTGCAATAAAAGGCTTTCGCGTGGAAGTGCTTGCACCGAAGTAAGGTTTCGTTTTTTAAGGTCTCGGTTACCCTAGATTACCGATCGTTCGAGCGGAATGGGGTTCCGCGAGGAGAAGGTGTGGTCGAAGACCCGAAGTGGGAGTTGTCCATCCTGGCAAACGTGAGCGGCTTCTATCAGAAGCTGCTGCGCGATTATTTGCAGGGAGAGCTTCCAGTCCATCCGGGGCTCGAAGACGAGGCAATTCACCAGGCCCATACCAACCTGCGCGAGATTCTCAGCAAGATGCACCGCTGGCTGCAACTGCTCGACATGGCCATCACGCCGGCGATGGTGCGCCAGGCTCTAACCACGGATACGGATGCAGAGATTGCCGAAGCGCTGATTCGTTATTACACGCGCAAGCGCGAATTCTCTGATTCCGATCGTGACAAGACGGACCTGGTAGCGACCTTCCTTTACCGGCACCCGCGCGTACCGGGGCAATGGGAGCGACGGGGCTATGGGCTGGACGGAAGCCTTCCGCTCTCGCCGTTCGAAATTGCGCTGATTGAAATCCTGGCGGACTCCGATGCCCCGATGCTGCCCGAAGAGCACGTGCAACTGTTGCGCGAATTCGAACCGCTGCGGGAGCAGGTGCAGAATTTTCAGAACTTCAATGCCCTGATTGATTCAGGCCTGATGTCGCGCGTGCGCGAACTGAAGCAGTTGTTCGGCCGGTCGTTTTATCACCCCGGCGTGCTCGCGACCATCGCTCCCTATAACGTGGTTTTCGGGGAGAAGTTTGACGGCCTCTTTCACAACGCGGTCGGCGAAATCAAGACCTTCGCGCAAACGGTGGAGGAGCTGGGCGGCAGCATCTTGAGCAACATCGATGGCGTGGACGTGACCGTGGAGCACGTGCAGGCGCTCGAAGAAGGCGAACTGCTGAAGATCGACTATGTCGCGGCGCTCGACAAGTTCCGCAGGGTTTCGAAACTGAAGAAGGAAATCGACAAGAGGCCGCGCATCCGGCGGGCGAATCCCTCGGCGGTTCCTGCTGGCAGCGGCGGAGCCGCGGCCGCCGCTAAGCCGGCCCGTGTTGCGGCACGTCCGGGCGCGGCACCCGTGAAGTTCGTCGCCCTACCGGTCACGGCGCAACAACTCTCGCTGGAAGAAGCGAAGCTGAGCCGAGTGGAAGAGTCGATCCGCATCTTCGTCCGCGTGGCCGATCCGAAGTTCCGCCAAGTGGTGCCGATGCGATTCTTCAATCTGAACCTGACAACGGCCGAGGTTGAAGCCTACTGTGCCGACTACCTGGAAGAAAAAAGCCTTCGCGCCGAGGTTGGACGGACGCTTCTGCGCACGGTGGCGGTCATCGCGCGCATTCAAACGGAGTTGGAAGAACTGAAGCGCTGCCAGCCGGCGACGTCGTTGTGGAAGCTGCGTGCGGATGCCCTGATGGTGCTGCTCGAAGTAGCGCGCTCGGCCCACGAAGCGGGTGGTTTAGTGTTCAAGCAGGCCCAAGGCGACGGCGAATCGTCCCAAGCGGAAGCCATGCAGGTCTCGATGCGCAAGCTGAGGGAACGGGCTGAGTTCGTGGTGAAGACGCTGGCGGTTTCGTAGTTCTGATTTTCCTTCGCAAGTGATTTGTCACTCCTCGACCACCTCGGGACAGGTTACCCGCCCCCATGTCCACAATCACCTCCACCGGGGTAACTTGGTGGGTCAACTGAAGACATAGACAATGGTTATATACCCGGAAAACGCGGAGTGGAAGCCGAAGACTGACACGATTCCTGGAGCGGCTTTCCGGCGGTGGATGGCCAGTGACGACATGGAAGTCCTCGGTTATACCTATCACCTGCTAGGCGACCATCGGTTTCACGTCGAACCCGAACTCTCATTGGACGAATACCTGGAATTCGTTAGGCGCTACTACGGGCGCTGTTTTATGGAGAGTCCTGATGGCGAATGGTCCGACAGCAGGTATTCCGCAGGTTGGGATCTGGTTGGTGTCTTAGCTTTCCAATGGAACAATTGCGAAGTGCCGAAGTCCGTAATGGAGGATTGGAAGCAATGGATCGCCAATATCTATAAGCAAGGATCAGACGACGTACGCAAGTGTATTGTCACGGCGACTCTTGAACATCTGTTAGAGCAGGGAGTGTTTCGACAGGTCTTTGCCGATTGGGTCAAGGACCCGGTCCTGAGAAAAGCATATGAAGAAGCTTTAGAGTGGTATGAGGGTGGTGGACGAACGCCTCTCGGCAAATCCCAGAGTGTTCAGCCGCTCGTTCGATCCCAGTTGAAAAAGAGTCGATTCCGGAAGCGGTAAGTCGAACGCACAAAAAAACGCGACGGGCGAGGACACCCGTCGCTTCATTGATCTACCGAGAGTTAGTTGATGTCGAACTGCTCCTGGTGCAGGGCGGGATCGGACTTCACGATGATCGTGCGCTTCGTGAGTTCTTCCATCTCGTTCAGCCAGCGCCCGTTTTGTGCTTTCAGGGCCTTCGCGATTTCCGGATTCACGCGGAGCATCACATCCTGCCGCTCGAGGTGTTTGGCCATCTTCCGCATCTCGACGTAGACCTCGTTGCAGATGGTGGTCACGGACTTCACGAAGCCCGTCGACTCGCAGTACGGGCAAGGCGAGCCGATGGTGCGCTCAAGCGACTGCTTCACGCGTTTGCGCGTGATCGCGACTAGTCCGAAATCGTTAAATTGCAAAACCTTGGACGGGGCGCGGTCGTTGCGCAGCTCTTCTTCGAGGGCCTGCATGACCTTTTGGCGGTTGCGGCGCTCGTCCATGTCGATGAAGTCGATCACGATGATGCCGCCCAGATCGCGCAGACGAATCTGGCGGACGATTTCTTTGATGGCATCGACGTTGGTCTTGACGATCGTGTCTTCGAGGCGCGCCGTCTTGCCGACATATTTGCCGGTGTTGATGTCGATTGCGACCAGCGCTTCGGTCTGGTTGATGACGATGTAGCCGCCGGACTTCAGCCACACTTTCGACTTCAGCGCCTTGTCGATTTCTTCCTTCAGGCCGAATTGCTCGAAGAGCGGCGTTTCTTTCGTGTAGAGCTTCACGCGCCGCACCAGCGCGGGCTGGAAGCGGTTCGCGAAGCGAAGGATGCGCTCGTACTCCTGTTCGGTGTCGACCCAGATCGCCGAGAAGTCGGAGGTGACCTGGTCGCGCAGCACGCGCTCGACCACGTTGAGATCGTGATAGATCAGAGCCGGTGCCTTCGATTCTTCGGCGCGGGTCTTGATCTCGTGCCACAGATTTTTCAGGAAGCGGATGTCCGCACGCAATTCGTCTTCGGACGCTCCGGCCGCGGCCGTACGTACGATGAAGCCGCCCTGGCCGTTCTCGCGCTCGCTGATGATGATCCGCTTCAGCCGCTGGCGCTCTTCGTCGGAGGAAATCTTGCGCGACACGCCAGTGTGGTTCACGGTCGGCATGTAGACCAGGAAGCGTCCAGGCAGCGCGATGTGGCTGGTGATGCGCGCACCCTTCTTGCCGATCGGCTCCTTGGCAATCTGGATCAGGACTTCCTGCCCTTCTTTCAGCAGGTCACTGATCTGCGGGACCGAAGTGTTCTCGCGACGAGGGCTGCCAGGGCGGAAGCGGCGTCCACCGCGGCGTCCGCGGCGACGGTCGAATTCGGGACGGCGTGCACGCTGTGTATAGCCCGCAGTGCCGGATGGGGCGCGCACTTCGACACGCGCATCGACGGTTCCGTTGCCACGCGCCTCGGCTTCCAGCAGCGCTTCGGCTTCGGCTTGGGCATCCTCAATCTCGGCCTCTTCGCTGTCTTCCTCAGCCTCTTCTTCCGCGGCGGGCTCGACGGCGAATGGGTCCAGGGACGTTACGTTTTCTTCTTCAACGGCTTCGGTCGTGGCCCCCGAGGCTTCAGCGCCAGGTGACGGTTCGGAAGGCTCGCCGGTCGCTGCGATCTCGAGGGAACGTGGACGATAGTCCTCGGCGGCACTCGTCTCTTCTTCGAGTTCTTCGAAGGCGCCGTCATCTTCCAGCGTTTCCGCGTAGTGCGGAATGTCGGCCTCTTCCTCTTCGATAATCTCTTCCTCGTGAACCGTTCCGGAAGACGCCTTTGCGGCTGGCGCCGGAGGCTCGACGGCGGATACTTCCGGGGACGCCGCCACGGCGGCGATCGACGGAACCTCGCTGGGCTGGGGCGCGGAGGCTACGACTTCCTGCTCCTCGAAATCATCTTCCGCGTCGACCTTGTTCCCGGCAAAGGCGGCTGTGAGATTCATGCGCTCCTGCAATGCGTGCGAACGTTCCCACTCCTGGTGAGCAGCCTCCTCGTGATGGTCGTAGTCGCCGTGCTGCTCGTGCAGCGGCTCGGTCAAGCCAGTGGCGAAAAGAGGCTCGTCGTCAGGGAAGGTCGCGGAAATCGGCGCCTGCACGCTCTGCTGCGGGGCATGCGTTTTGGAGTGCTCCTCACGGGCGGCCGGAGCGGTGGCCGGTTGCGCCATCCCCCGATACTTCGAGATCGACTCGCCGGGCAGGATGATCGGCTGGTAGCCGGGAGGCGGCCCATAATCGGAATTGCGGCCACGCGGCGGCGCAGCAGGGGCCGGCGGCGCATCGGTGCTAGCGGGCCGGTTGTAGCGCGAATCGGAAGGGCCACGATCGTTGCGTTCGTAGCGCTCTTGTTCCCCGCGGCGTCCACGACGGCGACGGCGTCCACGATAGCCACCGCGGTCTCCGCGATCGCGCGACGCCGCATCGTTGCCCTCATTTCCAGTCTCGGGCGCAGCAGCGGCCGTCGCTTCTTCGGAAGTTTCGTCCGTGAATGGTTCAGATTCGATTACGTACGACGCGCCCTCGGCCGGCGGCGAAAGCTGCGCCTCGGCGCGGGGCTGAGGTTGCGGCTGCGGACGGCTCTCGGGAAGCGGAGGCCGGTTGGTGGGAACAACGTCGGTCAGGTCGTCGTCGTGCTCTTCCAACTCCATGAAGTCGGAAACGTAAAGGAAGGCGTCGCGTTCAAGGCCGATATCCACGAACGCGGACTGCATTCCGGGGAGGACCCGCGTGACGCGTCCCTTATAGATGGATCCTGCGAGGGTGTATTCGTTTTCGCGCTCAAGATAAATCTCGGCGAGTTGGTCGTCCTCGACAAGGCCCACTTTGGTTTCGTGCGGGGTCGAGGTTACAAACAATTCTTTCGTCATGCATACTCCGGGGATCTGTGCCCTTGCGGGCGACAGCTTTCACCGGGGCAGAGACAGGGAGAGATGGGGAGGAGTGAGCGTCGCGATGGGTACTGGCCCGAACATAGCTGGGCCTGCCTCCTGGAAAGCACTCCAGAAGCGAATCCTCTGCGGAAGCTTAGGAATCTTGTGCACTTATCGCAATGTACGCCTGCGCCGGGTTTGTGGCCGCTCTCTCCTCAGTGGGGAGGGGGCCGTTTCCCGCCCAGCAGCGCTAGCTGCAATCCTGCCCGGCCTCCAATTCTCCTTGGCCGGTGAGTTGCCCTCTTTACGCGAGGGCGATCGTAATCTTCTTTGTTTTTTGGTCCGCGTATGGCTTTCGCGGTATCTACCTTGCTGGTCTCGTCCCAGTTCAGTTCACGAATCGGCGCATGCGGACATTCATGACCATGCCCAGCGCCAGAAACATAAACAAGACGGAAGACCCGCCATAGCTCATGAGTGGCAAGGGTATTCCGGTAACCGGCATAAAGCCGACTACCATGCCAACGTTGACCAGGATGTGAAAGCTAAGCACAGCCACCACACCCATCACCAGAAACGTGCCAGCGCGGTCGGGCGCTGTTTGCGCGTTCTGTGTCAAACGCATCAGCACAATGAAGTATAGCAGGAGCACCCCCAAAGCTCCTACGAATCCGTGTTCCTCGGCAAACGCCGCGAAGATGAAGTCGGTCTGGGGCACGGGAAGGTACGACAGATGCGTTTGCGTGCCGGTTCCACCCCAAATCCCGCCGGAACCGACCGCAATTTTCGACTGAATGACTTGGTATCCGGAACCCTGTTTATCGGCCTCCGGCTCGATGAAGCTCACAAGACGGTCCTTCTGGTACGGCTTCAGCTTGTGCCAGGCTAAAGGCATGATGAGGCCGGCCAGGACCAAAACGATGATCGCTTGCTTGGCGCGAACCCCTCCCAGGAACAGGCCCATGATCGCGATGGGCATGTAGGTCAGCGCGGTGCCGAGATCGGGTTGGGCGAGAACCATGAGCATGGGCACGCCGACGATCGCCCCGGCCTTGATGAAATCGGACCACGAGAGTTCGCGCTGATGCAGGTCGGCAAAGTATTTGGCGACGGCGAGGATGAGGATGAGCTTGACCCACTCCGAGGGCTGGAAGTGGTTGCCCCCGGGCATCTTGATCCAGCGCTTCGCGCCCAGGTAGCGCTGCCCGAAGATTAGGACCCCCATGAGGGACCCGATGGCCGCGATGTACATCCAGTGGACTTGTTCGAGCATGGCCTGGTAGTTCAGCAGGCTGATCAGGAACATGCCGACCAAGCCGCCCAGAACCCAGTACACCTGCTTGATGTGCGCACCTGCGAACTTGGTGTGCACCGTGGCGCTGTGGATCTCCATCACGCCGAGCGCACAGATCAGCAGGATGAAAGTCAGCAGAAGCCAGTCAAAGTCGCGGTATGAGACGTATCTTGACATCGGTTCTCAGTTGCCAGTAGCCAGTTCTCAGATACAGCAATCAGCACTCAGCATTCAGCCAGCCACCTGCACGATTCTGCATTGGCTGAGTGCTGACGGCTGAGTGCTGAGTGCGCATTTCAATTCATTCCCGGCGCGGCCGTTGCCAGCGGCGGCTTCTCCTTCGAAATATCGACCGCGAAGTGCCCGGCTTTCAGAGCGTCGGCGTTGCCGGCGTCGTCTGCTGGGGCACTCCATACCGCTCCGATGTCCACCTTGCCGCCGTCCTGCGCCATCTTCGTGGGCTGGCGCCGCTGCTTCTCGACGTAGGCCTTGATTACCTGCGAGACGGTGCGCGCGGCCAGGTATCCATGCTCACCTTCCTCGAGCAACGCACAGACCACGATTTCGGGACTTCGCCTAGGCTCGACGCCCACGAACCAGCCATTGTCCTTGAAACTCTTTCCGGCCGCACCCAGTCTGGCCTTCAGAGCATTGCTGATGGTCTGAGCGCTTCCGGTCTTGCCGGCGAAGTCGATGCCCTGCAAGTGAGCGCTGGGGGCTGTGCCGCCCGGATTCACGACGTTAGCCATCGCGTCGGTGATGATCTCCCAACTCTTGGGGTCGATCGGAATGTGCGTCGGCTCCAGACTCTCGCCCGCGGGAACGACGTTCGACGGAAAGTCAGTAGGATTCACGACGTGCGGCCGCACCAGCAATCCGCCACTGGCAATGGCTCCGATCGCGCGGGCCATTTGCATGGGCGTGGCCGCCACGGCTCCTTGCCCGATGCCGACGGAAATGGTTTCGCCCGCGTACCACTTCTGCTTGAAGTTGCGGATCTTCCACTCTTCCGAGGGCATGACGCCGGAAACTTCCTGGGGCAGGTCGATGCCGGTTTTCTGACCGAGCCCGAACGTCATCGCCCATTTCGCGATGCGGTCGATGCCAAGTTTTTCAGCCAGCGTGTAGAAGAAGACGTCACAGGATTGATAGATCGCCATGCTGATATCCACCGAGCCGTGAACGCGATGTTCGGCGACAACCCAGCACTTGAAGTAGCGCCCGTAAAACGTGGCCCCGCCGTTGCAGTTGACGTGCATGTCCTCGGCGATGCCTTCCTGCATGCCCGCCGTGGCCATGATGATCTTGAACGTCGAACCCGGCGCGAGTTGCGCCTGGATGGCCTTGTTCAGTAGCGGGTGGTCGTCATCGTTGACGAGCTTGTTCCACTCGTCACGCTTGATGCGAATGGCAAAGTCATTCGGATCGAATGTCGGGCGGCTGACCATCGCCAGAATCTCGCCAGTACGAGGATTCATGGCAACGATGGCGCCGTTCTTGTCGCCCAAGGCCTGCTCGGCGGCGATCTGCATGTCGACGTCAACGGTCAGCTTGAGTTGCTTGCCGGGCTCGGCCTGGGTCTCGTCGAGGCGTCCCACTTCCCTGCCGCGGCTGTTGACCAGCGCGCGCCGCGAGCCGTTCTTGCCCATGAGGATCTGGTTGTATTGCTTCTCGACGCCCGAAATTCCCACCACGTCACCCGGGCTATAGAACTCGAACTGGGGCTGGTTGAGCATGTCCTCGGTGACTTCACCCACATAACCGACCAGGTGCGCGATGAAGCCGTTGCGCGGATACAGGCGCCGGTGCGCCATGATCGTGTCGAGTTCGGGCAGCTCGTTCTTGTGCGCCTCGATGAAGGCGAGTTCGTCAGGCGTGATGTCGTCTTTCAGGAAGATCGGCTGGTACTGCGGCATCGAGGTGAACTTGCGGATGCGCTCGCGAACTTCCTTGGGATCGAGATGCAGGCCCTGCGCGATGGCTTCGGAGTCGGCGTTCAAGTCACGAGTCGAATCGCGCAGAAGCAGCGCAGAAAACGACGGGTAGTTATCGACGATTGTGCGCCCTTCGCGATCGAGGATCTTGCCGCGCGGTGCCAGGATTGGGACGTTGCGGACACGGTTCTTCTCGGCAAGTTGCGCGTAGACATCGCTCTGCATTACCTGAAGCCGCCAGAGCCCGTAGGCGAGGATCAGGAAGATGACCAGGATGACGTACTGCACCGCCGTCAACCGAATCCCCGATACTTTTTCGTCACGACCGAACATAAAAAAGCAGCTGTTAGCTCTTAGCCGTTAGCTCTTAGCTTGCCGTGGTGGACTTGGCATAGCGGGCGACTCGACCCCAGAACTAACAAACCTCAAGCTGAAGGCACCGGTCAGGAAGATCTGCAAACAATTATCCCGCCAGCCACTACTAAAGTGCCAACGACCAAGGACCAACGACCAACGACAGCCCGCTTTTCCTGGCAACTCACCACTGGCCACTGGCAACTGCCTTCATGTTCTCTGCTTAAAGCGGTCCAGGGCAAAGAATATGAGCACTCCCACCACGGCGTTCGCCAACCCGGCGCCCAGTTCGTGCGGCCAGCTCCATTGCAGATTCAGGGCGACCATGCCGCGCGCCACCATGAACTTCACAATTTCGTGGATCACATAAAACGCCAGCGTGACAAGCAATCGCGCGCCGGCATTTTCGATATCCAGCTTCACCCCCAGCGACGAAGCGCCATAGCCGACCACGGTTTTGGCGATGCCGTTGACTCCGAGCGGGAGTCCGGTAAGCGCGTCCTGAAACAGTCCGATCACCGACCCGGTAAGCAACCCAGCGATCGGGTTGCGCCGTGCCATGGCGAAGAAGATCGTCACCAGCAGCGGCAGATCGAACATCCGGAAAAACATGAAATGCAGCGGCAGGAACGATTGCAGCCACAGCGCCGCCGCGGGAACTCCGATGTTCACCGCCCAGTTGAACCGGTAAACCTCAACTTGCTCGCCAGATGTGTAAGTGATGGGCACGTTATTGCGGCTGATCCTGCGGGGGCGTGGTTTGCGGAGCGTTGGTGGTTTGCGGAGGACTCGCGGGCTTCGGGGGCTTCGCGGAATTGTTATCGCGCGGCTGTGCCGGCGTCACCTTCGGATCACTCGCAGTCTTCAGTGCAGTGGAAGCAGCCTTCTTTGCGGGCGCGACTGGGACAATGCTTTGGCCCGAGTCTGGCGCCGAATTCGGCACAACCGATGCAATTCCGTCGTTCGGCTTGGGTGCGGTTGGCTTGGCGGTCTTTGGGGATTCAGCCGTTGCAGAAGCCGCAGGACTCGCGGTTCCGGCGGCTTTGGGTTTGTTGGGATCCTCGGCCGGTTTTTCAGGCACCGAGGGCAAGCGCTGCGCAAGGATGTCCACCGCGCGCACAGAGGTGTTCTCGCTGGGCGTCGGTTCCTTGTCCTCGACCTGGGTTACAACCAATACTTCTTCCAGCTTGTTCAGGTTGGCCCCTGGCCGCACACGAATATTCAGGAACAGGTCTGCGCCAGTCGTCACGTGCGTGACCACCCCGATCGGTAATCCCTTGGGAAAGATGCGGTCTCCGCCGCTGGTGCGAACTTCTTCGCCGGCCTGCACCGTCTCGTCGCTCATGATCTTTTCCAGCACGACTTCGCCGGCGGGCGTTCCGCGCACGATGCCCTGCAACCGCGACTTGTCGAGGATCGCTCCGACCCCGCTGGACTGATCGTCAATCAGCAGGACCTGTGCCGTCGAGCGGAAGACCTTCAGCACCTTGCCCACGATGCCGTTCACGGTGATCACGGCCATGTCGGTCCGGATGCCGTCGGACTCGCCCTTATCGATGTAGACGACGCGGGACTGCTCGCTGCCGCCCGAGCCAATGACCTGCGCGGCAACGGTCTTCGAGATGTACTGCTCCTTAAAATTGAAAATTGCCTGCAGGCGGCGGGCCTGCTGCGCATCTTCGATGAGGCGAACGTGCTCGATCCGCAACTGCTCGATCTCCGCCTTCAAGTCGCGGTTTTCCTGGCGCACCCCGCGCAGGTAGATGTAGTTGTGCCAGAGGTTGCCGCTTCCGTTGCCGAACCAGGCGAAGACCTTCTCGAAGGGAGTTACGGCGTCCACGGCCCAGATGCGTATCAGACGGGTGGATTCCGTGTCTGTCGTGCGCTTGACCTGGACGGCAAGTCCAAGGATCTGCGCAAACAGCACCACCACCAGGACAATCAGATTTTTATAACGGGCGAGGACGGATTCCATAACTTCAGTTACCAGTTGTCAGTGGCCAGTTGCCAGTCAGAATGAACCCTCGTTGAGACGTCGATGAAGGGCGATGGATGATTGTCAGCCACCTCGATTGCGGACGCCAGAACCACTGGCAACCGGCAACTGGCCACTGGCAGCTGCTATTCGATCGAAATCTTGCGCAGCAGCTTGAAGTCGCTGAGCATCTTGCCCGTTCCCAGCACCACACTGCACAACGGGTCGTCGGCGATCGAGACCGGCAGACCGGTTTCCTCGCGGATGCGCTTGTCGAGATTCTTGAGCAGCGCGCCGCCGCCGGTAAGGACAATGCCACGGTCGCTGATGTCGGCGGACAACTCCGGAGGCGTGCGCTCGAGCGCGACGCGAATCGCGTTCATGATGGTCGAGACGCATTCGCTCAGCGCTTCGCGGATTTCGCTGTCGTCGACGGTGATCGTCTTGGGCACACCCTCAATCAGGTTGCGGCCCTTGATTTCCATGGTGAGCGGTTTATCCAGCGGATACGCTGAGCCGATTTCGATTTTGATCTGCTCGGCGGTGCGCTCGCCAATGAGCAGGTTATATTTCCGCTTCAGGTAATTCATGATGGCTTCGTCCATCTGGTTGCCGGCCATGCGGACCGAGCGCGAATAGACGATGCCGCTGAGAGAGATGACTGCGATGTCGGTCGTGCCGCCGCCGATGTCGACAACCATGTTGCCGCTGGGTTCGGTGATGGGCAGGCCGGCGCCGATCGCGGCCACCATGGCCTGCTCGACGAGGTGCACTTCGCTCGCCTTGGCGCGGTAGGCCGAATCCATCACCGCGCGCTTTTCCACTTGCGTAATCTCTGAAGGCACGCCGATCACGATGCGCGGATGCACCAGCATCTTGCGGTTGTGCGCCTTCTGGATGAAGTAGTTCAACATCTTTTCCGTGACCTTGAAGTCGGCGATGACGCCGTCCTTCATCGGCTTGATGGCGACGATGTTGCCCGGCGTGCGGCCCAGCATCTCCTTGGCCTCTTTGCCTACCGCTTCGACTTCGGCGGTGTTCTTGTTGATGGCAACGATGGAGGGCTCGTTTACGACGATCCCTTTGCCGCGCGCATAGACAAGAGTGTTGGCGGTACCAAGGTCGATGGCCAGATCGCTGGAAAAGATGCTGAACAACGACCGGAGATTATGAAAGCGGCTCGAGTTGGAGTGGAATCCGTTGGATGACATACGTTAACTTCTCTCTCGCTTCTATCGGACCACCGCCCATTTCTTACCTGGGCATTGCGTCTCGGTTGTGGTGGAGGTCCTTCTTATTCTATGGGATATTCCGGACCGATGCCGGAAACTAAAGTTCTTGACCCGCCGGGAAATCCTCCGGACAGGCTTTGCACGCTCACTGGATCACCACTGTCTGCTGCTTCGTATTCACGCCCCCTTGCGAATTCTGCGCCGTCACCGTGATTGTGTTCTCGCCCGCAGGCAGCGGCGGCGTGAAGTAGTGAAAACTTCCGTCCGTGGTCACCATCGGCACCTCATGCCCATTCACCATGACGCGCGCTCCGGTCTCGGTCTTGCCCGTCACTTCAATCACGTGTCCGTGCTGCACCAGGGGATCAATTTCCAGATCGATGGCAACCGCGTCCTTCCCCTTGGGAATGATCGTGAAGCGGTTCTTCTCGCTCTCAACCGATGCCTTGCCACTCCCATCCAGAGTCTGAACCATCCAGTAATAGGCGCCCAGGCCCAGGCTGGTCACGGTGACGTCGGCCGTATTGACGTTCTTGTCGACGATGGTGGAGGAGAAGTAGGGGTTGCGCGAGATCCGCAACCGGTACCCTGCTGCATTGGGAATCGGACTCCAGGAGAACTGCACGTCTTTGGTCTTCACGCCTCCGGTTGTAAACAGCGGCATCATATTCGCCGGAGAAATTGGCGTCGGCGGTCCGATCTCCTTGATCTTGGAGATCTTCTCAGACTGCGCCTTGAAGGTCGCGCGTTCCCAGTCCGACAAGCGAACCGTCTCGCCATTGCGGGCGACCTCGCCGGTTCCTTTCTTGACCAGGATTTCGTGCTGATCGCTCTTGGGATCGTTATGCACCATGGCGGCGCTTTCCGGACCCAGCGAGGCTGTAGCCCCGGCCACGATGACCTGGGACTTCGAACCCGTCGCGTAAGCGGCGGTCGAGAGATCCACCGTTCCGGTGCTGACCGCGACAGCGACGTTGGTCTGCTGCTGGTCGTTCGCGGAATTTTCTTCGATCACGATCAGAGAATCCTGCTTGATGGTGTAGTTGGTCCCGTCGTTAAAGACGACCTTGGCCATTCCCTCGGATCCGGTTTGCACCACATCGCCTTTTTCCAAGGGGACGTCGTAGGCCGCCGTCGTCCAGCTATTGCTGCTCGATTTCTTGATCTTGACCGTTCCGTCCAGCGCCGTGAAACGCGCCTGCTTTTCTGATCCAGGCGACGAAGTGGCCGGAGGCGCCATACCCGCGATGCGCTCCAGCATATTCGTGGTCAGGTTGCCGGCCGCCTTCACCGTGTTGTCGGTAAATTGCCGAAAAGCGAAGTGCATCGCGACTCCAAAAGCGAGCACCACCACCAAAAGCGCCAGCAGAACGCTGCGGTAGGTGACCGTCTTCCATGCGATATAAACACCAGCCTTGCGTTTTGCCGACACGGAGGCCACGAAAACCAGCCAAACCCTAGAGAATATGGGGTAATTCCAACACTACCACAAGCATTCCACGGCTGGAACAGGGTATCGAGTTGGGTTCGTGTCCATTGGAACATGTCCAGTCGGTGGGCACTTAGGATCTTCGCCTTAGCTTCGTCGTTGGTCGTTGGTCGTTGGCAAAAGTCCGCCTGCGGACTGCAGCAACAGGCCATGGAATGACGAACCTACTCTTTCGTCAATGGAGCGACGGGCGCCCTCGCCCGTCAAGAATTTTCGGCTGCGTGTTATCGGGCGGCGCGAACCTTGCTGAGTCTGCTAATGCCCCTGTAGCATGGAGAGTTTGGTTTCAGACGAGGAGGATGTATGGCAACCGATACCGTGGCCAAGGTGGCTGTGGCAAGCGCCGGAAATACCAAAATTTATAAGAACTTCATCGACGGCGAGTGGGTTGAGTCCACTACCGGAGAAACCTTTGAAGACCGCAATCCTGCTGATACGCGAGACGTTGTCGCCATTTTCCAGAAGTCCGGCAAGGAAGACGTCGACGCCGCCGTCGACGCCGCGAAGCGCGCGTATGAGCGCTGGCGGCTGGTGCCGGCTCCCCGGCGTGCGGAAATCGTCTTTCGCGCCGCCGAGATGCTCTTCGAGCGCAAAGAAGATTACTCGCGTGACATGACCCGCGAGATGGGCAAGGTCATCAAGGAAACACGCGGCGACACGCAGGAAGCGATCGACACGGCCTACTACATGGCCGGAGAAGGCCGCCGCCTGTTCGGGCCGACCACGCCCTCCGAGCTTCCCAACAAATTTGCGATGGCGATCCGGCAGCCGCTGGGCGTCTGCGGAATGATCACGCCGTGGAATTTCCCCATGGCGATCCCGTCGTGGAAATTGCTGCCTGCGATCGTGTGCGGCAACACCTGCGTGATCAAGCCGGCGCAGGATACGCCGCTCTCGACGTTCAACCTGGTGCGCACGCTGACCGACGCCGGAATCCCGAAGGGCGTGATCAACATCGTGACGGGATTCGGATCGAGCGTGGGCGGACCGCTGACCGAGCACGCGGATGTGCGAGCCATCTCCCTGACCGGTTCGACCGCTGTGGGCCGTACCGTGGGCACCACGGCTGCCAAGAGCTTCAAGCACTGCTCGCTCGAGCTGGGCGGAAAGAATCCGATGATCGTGCTTGATGATGCGAACCTAGATCTGGCGATCGAAGGCGGCTTGTGGGGCGGCTTCGGCACGACCGGGCAGCGCTGCACAGCCACCAGCCGCATCATCGTGCAGAAGGGCGTTTACCGCGAGTTCGTGGACCGCTACGTGTCGCGCGCGAAGGCGCTCAAAGTCGGCAATGGGCTCGATGAGTCCGTCGACATGGGACCGGCGGTGAATGAAGCCCAATTGAAAACCGACCTCGGCTACGTCGACATTGGAAAAGACGAGGGCGCGAAGCTGGTGTGCGGCGGCAACCGTCTGGACAAGGGCGCGTATCAGTACGGCTACTTCATGGAGCCGACGGTGTTCATCGACGTCGATCCGAAGATGCGCATTGCGCAGGAAGAAATCTTTGGGCCGGTGGTTTCGATCATCCCTTGTGACAACCTCGAAAACGCGATCGAGATCGCGAACGGCATCGAGTACGGTCTCTCGTCGGCGATTTACACCAAGGACGTGAACCGGGCGTTCACCGCCATGCGCGATCTTTATGCCGGGATCACGTACATCAACGCGCCGACGATCGGCGCCGAGGTGCATCTGCCGTTCGGCGGAACGAAAGCCACCGGGAACGGCCACCGCGAAGGCGGCATCGGCGCGATCGACTTCTACACCGAGTGGAAGTCGGTGTACGTCGATTATTCCGATAAGCTGCAGAAGGCGCAGATCGACCGGGTGGATTGAGAAACCGGTCGTCGGTCTTCGGTTTTCGGTCGTCGGCGTAGAAGATGACGAGGAGATATCGACGACCGTGCATGAGCGAAAAGAGCGAGACGAAAAGCGTTTAACCGCAAAGATCGCAAAGAACGGCCGCGAAGGACGCAAAGAAAGACCGGGGCCACTCCACGGGTGGAACGAACGTCCCGGTTTTCATTGGGGTCGTTGAGCGAGCTTCTGGTTCGCTTGGATCGCTATCGTACGGAACGAACTCGCGGGTTTTCTCCTGCGATCTTTGCGATAGTGCTTTGCGATCTTTGCAGTTAATCTTTTCCTGACGCTGAAATTGCGTTGAACGCTCGAAACTCAGTTCTCAGACAGAGTTCGTAATCCAGAGTTTGTTTCGCCGGAGCCCGAATGCCAGCCACCACGACCATCCGTGAAGTCCCCGCCGCCCAGCGTTTGGAGAATGTTCGCTACGCGATTCGTGATCTGGCATGCGTCGCGGACGAGGTCGCGAAGAAGGGCCACAAGATTCTCCCGCTCAATATCGGCGACCCGATCAACTTCGACTTCCGGACGCCCGCGCACCTGATCGAAGCCGTGTACAAGGCGATGAAGGATGGCAAGAATGGCTACGCGCCGTCGCCCGGAATCAAAGAAGCGCTGGATGCGATTCGCGGCGAGGCCGAGCGCAAGGGCATCACGAGCGTGCAAGATGTATTCGTCACTTCCGGCGTGAGCGAGACGGTCGACATCTGCCTGAGCGCGTTGCTGAATCCCGGCGACAACCTGCTGACGCCGAGTCCCGACTACCCGTTGTACTCGGCGGTACTGGCGAAAGCCGGCCTCGAACTGAACGCTTACGCGCTGAACGAAGACGACGGGTGGCAGCCCGACCTGATCGACGTCCACAAGAAGATCGGTCCCCGCGCACGCGGCATTGTACTGATCAATCCGAACAATCCAACCGGCGCGGTCTGCTCGAGGCGCATGCTGGAGGCGATCGCGGAGTTGGCACGGCGGAACAATCTTGTCATCTTTGCCGACGAGATCTACGACAAGCTGATCCTCGACGACGATCAGCACATCTCCCTGGCCGCGATCGCGCCCGATGTTCCGGTCGTGACCTTTGGCGGACTATCGAAAAACTATCTCGCGCCGGGCTGGCGGATCGGCTGGGGCATCGTGAGCGGAGATGCAGCCGCGGTGAAGCCGTATATCGATGGCATTCATCGGCTGCTGCGCTCACGTCTCTGCGCGAATCATCCCGAGCAGTACGCCATCAAGGCTGCCCTGGAAGGGCCACAGGATCATCTTAAGGAGGTTCTGGGCAAGCTGCGCTCGCGCCGCGACCTCACCGCAAAATGGTGCAATTCGACGCCGCGCGTCAGTTGCGTTTCTCCCAAAGGCGCGTTCTACGCGTTTCCCAAACTGGACATTCCGGAAGGCGACGACGTCTTCGTGAAGGAACTCCTGGTCCAGAAACACGTGCTGGTCGTGCACGGTTCCGGCTTCGGGCAGAAAGCCGGCACGAGGCACTTCCGCATTGTCTTCCTTCCCGATGAGCAGACCTTGACCACGGCCTACGCGAGTATCGCCGACTTCATGAAGAAGCGCTACAAGTAGGCCTGCGATATTCAGTTGTGGAGCGCTTGGTCAGCGCGTCAGAACATTCCCGAAAGTAGCGAGCCTCCTCTTCTGCAAGTCGGTGACGTCCATGTTGTCGGCTTCGAGTTCGGCCTCCTCCTCGGCCCACTCGCGCGCTTCGCGGCCGGCGAGTTTTTGCAGCAATCCGGTCGCACAGGCTGTGCAACAAAAACCTTTTATGTAGTGCCGCTTTCCATCATGTTGTTCCACGCAATACTCGTAGCTGAATGCCGGCGGTTGCGCGATGCAGAGGTTGCACGCGTCCGGAGCATTGACATAAAGGGGATCGAAAGTGGCGAAGAAGAGGCTGTCGTTCATGACCCACCTCGCACTTCTAGTTTGTCTATACATCCCACATTTCGAAGACTTTTGATGTGACAGGGGTCACGGGGATTCGGGCAGGTTGGAGCAGGTGGATTCTAGTCTCCCGTCTACTCGCTTCATTCGAAATGGATGTGGAAAGACCGGCTCAACAAAGAAGGGTGGCCGGCCGGCCACCCTCAGAGCTTGTGAATCTTTGAGCGGTTAGTAGCGGAGCAGAATTCCAGTGCAAAGCCGCATGTTGTTGTTGTCGGACGCGCCATTGGAATGCAGCGAGAGCCAGTCGAACTGGACGGCGCGTAACGCGATGTGTTGGGTGGCGTTGACGTCGAGGCCGCCACCGACCATCATGGCAAAGCCGTTTCCTGTGCCGGACGCGCCTTGAAACGACGCGGAACCGTGGAAGCCGCCCGCCAGGAAATGCACAAATGGCGTGAATTTATCGTTGTGGCGGTATGAAACGACGGGACCGAAGGTATAGGTGTAGTTGTGGAAGCTCACCCCGGACTGCGAGGCATAGGCGCCGCTGAAGTCGGCCGCTACACCAAACCAGTTGTTCAGGTTACCCGTGACGGTGGAGTTCCAGCCATTCGCGTTTGTGCCCCCATCGAAGCGGGTGAACTGGTAACCACCGAAGATTTCCGCCTTCGGTGCGGTGTTCATCCCTTCCTGGGCGAACGCCGCCAAGGAAAATACCGCCAGCAAGATTGCCAAGCCAACGAATCTACGCATCTACTTTGTTCCTCCGAGCTGAATTTGCACTCCTCTGTGGAGAGACCGGACGAACCCGCAGAGGCTGGGCAATCTCAGGCATCGCCCTGTGCTGAAGCAAAGGTGCTGTATTTAGTGGAATTCAGTAGCGCGAGGCGGACAAGTGACTGAAGGCCAGAGGTAATTGCCCCTTAGTAATGGCCCAAGGTCCATTGGCAAAAGTTTGAGATTCTGACTGCAAGCTAGGGGCCCGGCGAAGCACGGGGCCATTCGCCAACGTCTCGGCAGAGCGGTTGCGGCGCAGGACCGGACGATCTGCAAGTCTGGCCTTCACTTGCTGGAACGCGCTGGTATCCAGGATGTAGTCGTTCCGTCCGGGAAGAAAATTCACGATCTCAGACTGTATTTTCTGAATGCGCTCGTCGGTGGGCGGGTAGCTGGCGAAGGCGCGGGCGATCTGAGAGTGCAGAGACGTCCTGTCCGAGGGAGCTTTGTCGCGACGCTGATTTTCGAGGCCGCTCAATTTTTCCAACGCTTCGATGAAGGCCTGAGGATCGTATCCGGCGGCATATTGATATTGAATACCGAGCAGATCAGCTTCGAGTTCGGCATCGCGGGCGAACTTTTTCAAGTTCAGCGGCCCGATCTGCTGTGCGCCAACGGCGGCCGGACCACTTGCCCAGATGATCGGTATCGAGAGCATATTCCACATGTGCTTTCGGGTGGCAAAGCGAGTAGCGTGGCGAGCGGCGACATGGGCGATCTCATGGGCCATGAGGGCGGCCAGCTCGGCTTCGTTGTCGACATCCGCGAGGAGTCCCTTGTCAACATAGAGGAAACCGCCAGGAAGGGCGAAGACACGGCGGTTAATGGAGTCGATCACTTTTATTGTGAAGGGCACCTCGGCGTCGGAGTGCCGCGCCAGGTTCTGCGCGAGCTGAGTTACGTAGGCAGTGACCTCGGGGTCGGCGACGAAGGTCGTGCCTCGATCAACGACGGCGGCCATCGACTGCCCCATCGCGCGCTCGCGTTCGAGCGAGTAGACGTTCATTCCGCGGCTGATGTTTCGCTGGCCAATGCGGTCCACGTCATATTTGTCGGATTTCGGCAGTTTCACATCTGGAACCGGAGTGGGTGAAGGGGTCGAAGCGGCAGAGGGTGCTTCGTTACCTGCGTGGCTGGTTCCATCGCCGTCGGAGGCATACATTGCCTGGCAAAGAAACGAGCTGCCGACCAAGATCGCAGCTACATAACAGGTGAAGCGAATCGCTGGATGTTGGCTGCGGAATTTGCGGCGCGTTGCGCAGGAGGTTTGGGCCGCCTCGGCCTTCCCACGCGGCCCGGTCGAATTTGGCGCTGTGAAAATTGTTTCACTTATGTGTAAAGTTCCCGGCAGCGAGGGGTGTGGACTGCGGATCGATGCAGCTGGGCGCAGATCACTGCAGAAGCCGACAAAGGCTCCAGCTTGCTGGAAACACGGGAAGTTGCCGCCGTGTGAAGCCACTGACTCACCCCGCGCCATCTCTGTGGGAGAACGAAGACACAGGCGCGTTGCCATCCCGTCATGTCAAGTGCACGGATGAGCCCAAAATCACGGGGGTCGATTCGTCCCTCTTGAAAAACGGGCGGGTTGTCCTATTTGAGGTCAACACCCATGGGCCAGGTTTTTGAAAAACGGCGGGAAGCCCTCTCGCTAAGCTCCGATCGCGGCCGCTACTACGCGCTTTGGCGCCTTTCCCACCTTCACACGTTTCACTTCGCGCCGAGCCTTCACGTCGATAATCGACACGTCATCGGTCCCGGTGTTGCTTACGCAGACATATTTCCCGTCGGGAGAAAACGTGACCCAGTTCGGCCCATCGCCGACCTGCACCCGCCCCGTGATCTTGTCGGCCTTCACGTCATAGACGTACAGGCTATCGTCCAGCAGGCTCGTGACCCACAGCTCCGCCCCATTTGGCGAAAGCGCCAGCCCGTGAGTCAGCGTGTTGCTCGGCTCGTACGGACGCTGCTTCGGCGTGTGGTTTTCGGCCGGCATCTCGACTCGCTCGATCTTCCCGCTCGCCACGTCCACCTTCATGAAACCGTGCAGGTCGGTTACGGCGACGTACATCGTTGCGCCATCGGGCGTCACGACGTACGGCCGCGGAATTCCTCCGACGGTCACCTTGGCCGAATACGCCATCGTCGTAAGGTCGATGACGTTGATCTGCTTCGTCCCCATCGCGCTCACGAACAGGTAGCGATTACTGCCGGCGTTGAACGCGTTGTGTGGCTGGCTGACAGGCAGCGTTTTCACCACCTTCTGCTGCTCCACGTCCACGATGTCCACGGCATTCTTGTCGCGGATCGGCACGGCTACGTAGTGGCCATCGGGTGTGACTGCGCACTGGTTCGGACGGCCGGTCAGCTTGATCGCCGCGATCTCCTTGTTGGTCGCGGTGCCCACTACGCGCAGGGTGCTGTCGGATTCGATGGTTGCAAACAGGCGCCGCCCATCCGCCTGGATCGCCAGCCCATGAATGTTGTGACCGAGTTGGATGTCGTCTACGGTGTTCAGCGTTTTCAGGTCGATGACGCTGACGTCGTCACCCTCGCTGTTGTCCACGTAGAGCCGGACATCCTGAGCCAACGCGGACGTCGCGATCTCGAAACAAAAAAAGAGGAAGAGTAAGGCTCGCCACGCAGTCATGTGTCGCACGCCCACCTCCGAATGGACTCACTCTAGCAGAGAGATGCCGGTGATTGGGCAACAGGGTGATTGGGCGAAAGAGCCGTTCGCGCCGATTGACGGGTAGTTCCGAGAAGAACGCTCCACGGTCGGCACCCTTCAGGGTTTGGTCTTTCCCGCGAGAATCTGATTAAATTCCAAGTGCAGCTCGGGTCTTCCTGATTGATCGATATTCATTGTCATATTCTTCCTGAAGTCGATGACGGCCCGAAATCGTGGGAAGTCGCCGTTGAGATGTGCCGGATGGCAGCCGCCGACGGCATCACTCACCTGGTGGCTACTCCGCACTCGAACGACCGCTATCACTTTGACCAGCCCTACTTACTGAACTGCGTGGATCGGTTGCAGAGCCTGGCCGGAGCGGCGCCCAAGCTGAGCCTGGGCTGCGACTTCCATCTCTCTTACGACAATCTGCAAAGCGTTCTCGAGCATCCCGAGCGGTACACGATTGCGGGCTCGCGTTACCTGCTGGTGGAACTCAGCGACTTCAGCATCCCGGTGCAGATCGGCGAATGGTTCTTCAAGCTGGCGAATACCGGGGTCACGGCCGTGATCACGCACCCGGAGCGGAACGCGATCCTGCGCCAGTCGCCACAACGCGTCTGTGAATGGGTGGAAATGGGTTGCGTGGTTCAGGTCACCGCCAATGCCCTGACTGGCTTCTGGGGACAGCGCGTGCAGCGCGTTGCGAACTGGCTTCTGGAGCACGAGATGGTGCACGTCGTCGCGTCGGATGCGCATGACACGAAGCACCGCACGCCGGTGCTGTCCCCGGCGAAAGAAGCTATCAGCATGATTTGCGGAGACGATGTCGCGAGCGCGCTCGTGGAAGAGAATCCCCGCGCGATCCTTGAAGGGCAGCCGCTGCCTTATTTTCCGAAACCGGCTGTGAAGGGATAAGCAACTTAGGAAATTCGCGCCTTCGCGAAGCGCGGCGTACACCTCGGGATGTACCGCCGGATCCGTCAATGAATGCTATCGGCTGTTAGGTAACTTCGGCCAGCGCACCGCTATTAATCGGGGTCGTCCCATGGAGAATCATGTAAGTTCTGGATCTTTCTCAGGGTTCTCGATTCTTTTCCTAATTATCGGCATCGGGTTCTTGTGTGTCTGTCTGATCTTCTGGTGGTTTACACACCTCCAGGCAATCCTGTTGTTTGGATTGGCCATGCTCTTCGGAGGTTTTGCAAATAGTCTGGCGTTCCTCGTGCTGAATCGGATGGATGAAGCGGGATATAGAGTAGGTTATTGGCGCTGGTTCTCCGAGGATTTGCGACTCTACGCCGAGGATTGGCGTATCGCTCCACTGAAAGGCTGGTCACGATCTGCACTGAGCGGTGCGCTTGTTTGCTTTTTGTTGGCAGCCGTGTTCTTGTTCTCCATCTTTGCCGGAAACGTATTCGGTCGATGAGTGAAATCGCCGTTAACGCCAACGGTGGGCCGCTCGGCTTAGCCAGTCAGGATTGTGTAGGTACCTGAGGGTATGACCGCATTGAGTAGATAAGAAATGGCTGAAAGACGCAATCAGCTTAGAGCAGCCTCGGTTGGGTCTGCGATGGTAAGGCAGGCCGCCGTTTGTGAGTGCTTAAAAGAACGATGGCAGCACAGCAAATGGGACTCAGCAATATGTAGCCAAGCAGGAACGAGTCTGCGGAATGTCCGGGAGCTAGCTTTCTGACGGTGAATTCCATTGGATATTGGACTAACACCACCGCAATTCCAAGAACTAACCCAAGTTTGAAATCTAGGGCGACCTGCCGTAAGCGGAACACCATTATTCCGATCCAGGTCAGTAGGAAAAAAGACACTGTCAGGACAAGACTGAAAATGAAGAACTCTAAGGTCAGTTCCCAAAACGCGAGATTCCATTTCCCGATGCGGTCGGCGTCGACATCGTGCAACAAATAAACAGCAACAGCGTTTGTGAGCAGCGCTGTTGCAAACATCGCGATGAAAAACCTGGAAGTCAACCGCCACATACAATGACACAAGGAGTTTAGCCTGAATTTGAGACGTTCAACGCATCCTCTTCGCTGTCAGAAGAATCACAAACTGTGAGTTGGTTTACTGCTGGGGTTGAGTCTGCGACGGACCGCTGTCGTGCGCGACAGGGCGGTTGGCCGCGGTCGGAGTGGAATTCGTTTCGGGCACGGTCGTCATCGCACTTTCCGGATTCAGCAGGTGATCGTGGCTCGGCCCGAGTCCGAGTTTAATCAGAGCGCGGGAATCGGGAACGGTCTTGTTCTGCCAGCCGTTGTCGGTCTGGAACTTGCGCAACGCGTCTTCGGTAGCCGGGTCCCATTTTCCGGTTGGCTCGCCCGACAGGTAGTGCTGCTTGATGAGCGCTTCCTGGATCTGCTCGGTGCGCTCCGAATCAATTTTCTGCTGGCCGCGCTTGGCGGTCTTCTTGGATTTCTTGCCGCGGCGCGAGGACGTGGAAGTCGAAGCACTTTTGGTCTTGGCCGTTTTCGACGTTGTGCTGTGCGTGGCGTGTGAAGCCGATGTCGATTTCGAGGCCGGATTGGAAGCAGTCGCAGACTTGTGAGTGGTGGTTGTCTTTGGCTTGCTTGAAGTCGTTTTGCTCGAGGTCGCCTTGCTCGCGGTGGGGTCCGTCTGGGCGAAGAGGGCTGAGCACATCAGTAGCGTGCCCGCCAGTTCCGCGACGATTCTCCATTTCCCACGAAGCATCAGAAACCTCTAACCTTTAAACCCTGCCGCCTTCAAACTGTCTCGCCCCAAAATCGTGCCAAGGTACACGAAACGGAGTTCAAAAGCAAAAACAAAAACCCACGATCCCCGGCACCTGATGATGATCCCCTGAATCAGGGTCCGGTGCCAGTGACCGTGGGACGATGCACGCGTTACGGAAGTGTACCCGCGATAAAGATTGTGCCGTCCTGACGGCCAGCGCCTCTCGGGCGAACCAGGAACACGACGTCCTGGCCGCTCTTGAGCGTGCCTTCAATGCGGGCGAAGTCTTCCGCTGTATTCACCGGTTGCTTGTTGATTTCGAGGACGACGTCGCCACGGTTCAGGCCGATGTCGTCGGCGAACGATCCGCCTTTGACATCCTGAACAATCACGCCCTTGCCGGCCGGAACGTCGAGGCGGTCCGCAATATCTGGAGTCAGCGGACGCACGGTCAGGCCGAGTTTGCTTTCCTTCGGCTGCTGTTCGTCACTTTCCTGCTGATCTTCGCCCAGGCGCGCCGCGAAAAGCTTCGAGCGGTCGGCAATGGTGACGGTCGTCTCGTCCTTCTTGCCGTTACGGACGAAGCCGACCTTGGCCTTGCTGCCGGGCTTTCGCGAGGCGATGTCGGCGACCAGTTCGTCGCCGTTTTTCACGTCCTTGCCGTCGACGGAGGTGATGGTGTCGCCCACCTTCAGGCCGGCTGAATCAGCCGGGCTTCCGGGAACGACGTTAGAAACCGTGACACCGGACTGCACGCCGTAAACGCGCGCGATCGCGGGAACCGGTTGGGCGGCGAACTCCACGCCAATCGACCCACGCGTAACCTTGTGATCGGGGCCGATCAACTGGTTGTAGACGGACACCACGGTGTTCGAGGGCATCGCGAAACCGACGCCCGCATAAGCATTCGTTTCGGTGAGGATCGCCGTGTTGATGCCGATGACTTCGCCGGCCATGTTGACCAGCGGGCCTCCGGAGTTGCCGGGATTGATGGCCGCGTCGGTCTGGATAAACGACTGGAATTGCCGGTTCGGAACGATGTTGCGGCCTTTCGCCGATACGATTCCCGCGGTGACGGTGGCCTGCAATCCGAAGGGACTGCCGATCGCCAGAACCCAGTCGCCGACCTGCATGCCATCGGAGTTGCCGAGTTTCGCAGTGGGAAGAGCACGTTCGACGTCAATCTTGATGACGGCCAGGTCGGTTTCCTGGTCGGAGCCGATCAGCTTGGCATCATGCTGAATGCCAGGGGCGTCATCTTGCAATCGCACGCGGATGCGGTCAGCTTTCTCAATCACGTGACGGTTGGTGACGATATATCCCTTTCCATCGACGAGAACGCCGGAGCCCAAAGAACGCTCCTTGATATCTCCGCCGCCAGGGCCACCCTGACCGCCTTGCCCGCCGAAGAAGCGATCAAAGAAGTCATCGAACGGGCTATTGCCGCCGCCACCGGGACCTTGACCTTCGTCGTCATCGCCGGGGCCGGGTCTTGCGCCGCGGCGGCGGTGCGGATTCTTGATGGTGGACTCGGTATTGATGTTGACCACCGCCGGTTCCATCTGCTTGGAAATCTGGGTGAAGGCATTCGAGAGCTGCTTGACCTCGGTGACGGTGAGCGGCGCGGCATCCGTTCCTTTCTGACCTTCTTTGCCTTTCACGCCGTACGAAACCACCGAGCCAATAAGAATGCCCATGGTGAGCGTGGCCAGAATGCTGAGAGAGTAAAACCAACGATTGGCCTTCAGGCTCACCCAAAAAGCGCTTTCGCGCGGTTCCATATGTAACTTCCTCCGGGAAACTCGTAAACCCTCTAATTATACCCGTTTAGCGGGTGCGAACATCGCCTCTAAGATGGCCGGAACTTGCGTAACGGCTCTTGGGGTTTAGACGCTGCGGCGGCCTAAACCGTTTCATCGCGTGACGAACATTTACACGATCGCCGCCAACTACATACGATCCACGAGCGCGACCAGAAAAACGCCCGTGTAAGTAACGATCACCAGCAGAACGAGCATTGCTCCAACCGATAACATTGTCAGAATAGTAAATGGCTGTTCGACACAACCCCGCGCCAGTTTCCACACGCCCGACACTTCGGCGACAAGCACGATCGGGAAGAGGATCGAGGCCCAAAGGGTGGCATGCGTCACTCGGGGCGAGAACACGAAGACGACGAAAGCCGGTAGGAACAAAAGCGCGGGGAGGATGGCTAATGGGGCGCCCCAATACAGCAAACGCTCCCGACTGCGCCAATCCATGAAAGTAGTTTAACAAGTGAAACAGAGTTACTTCACTTCGTAGACGGTCTTTCCGCCTACGACCGTACGCAGAACTTTCGTCTGGAGAAGTTTCTGCGGAACGATGGCGGTCACGTCGCGATCGAGGACCACGAAGTCGGCGAGCATTCCCGGAGCGATGAGGCCTTTTTCTTTCTCCGCAAATTCTGCAAAGGCCGATCCGGTGGTGTAGGCGGCGATCGCCTGATCCATCGAGATCTTCTGGTCGGGATAGTATTCGTGTTTGCCGTCTTCGCTGGTGCGCGTGGTGGCGGCGTACAAGCCCAGGAAGGGCGAAACCGGCCCGAAGGGATGATCCGATCCGAAGGCCACCGTGACGCCGCGTTTCAGAAATTCCGCCCAAGCGTAGGAATGCCCAGCGCGCTTCGGCCCAAGTCGCGCCTCGGCCCACGGCATATCCGTGATGACGTGCGCGGGTTGCATCGACGCGATCACCTTCAGGTCGCGGAACTTCACTATCTGCAGCGGTGTGACGACCTGCGCATGCTCGATGCGGAGCCGGTAGTCGTCGCCTCCGTTCGCGGCTTTGACTTTCTTTTCCTTGGCGGCCTTCTCGCCTTCTGCGAACGCATTGAGAGCCATCTGCGCGGCAGCATCCCCGATAGCGTGGAAGCCGAGCTGATATCCCGCGAGCATGCGCTCTTTTGCCATGTCATTGAGCTTGGGAGCGTCGTAGCGCGGCAAGCCGGAGTTCTTGGGATCGTCGGCGTACGGATCGATGAGCGCTGCAGTGTGAGAACCGAGCGAGCCATCCAAGAACGCTTTGAGCATACCGGTGTGCAGCATGTTGTCGGAGGCCGGGTGCTCTTTGCGCATGGTGTCAAGATGATCGAGAGGCTGGTCGAAGGGAAGCCACTCGCTAATGCGCGCGGTGAGCTTGCCGTCCTTCTCGATCTCTTCGAGAATTTGGAAGTCTTCCCAGGTGGAGTTGTCCTGCACCGAGGTGATGCCGTACTGCGCGGCTTCTTCAAGCGCGAGTTCCATGGCCTGGCGGCGCTTGTCGTGGGTCGGCGGCGGGATCGCATCAGTCAAGGCCTGCCGCGCCGTCTCGCGGAGGATTCCCGTCGGCTGGCCGTTGGCATCGCGGTCGATCTTGCCGCCCTTGGGATCACGGCTGGCGATGGTGATGCTGGCTAGCTGAAGAGCACGCGAGTTGGCCACTCCGATGTGGCCGTCGACCCGCTGGAGAAATACGGGATGGCTGGTGGTGATTTCGTCGATGTCCCAGCGGCTGGGCAGCGCCTTCACGGGCCAGAGATTTTCGTCCCAGCCTCCACCGAGAATCCAGTCGCCGGGAGCGGCCGCCTCCACTTTGGCGCGGATACGCTCGCGAAACTCGTCGAGCGATTTCACGCCGGTGAGATCGACGTTCATGCGGTCGAAGCCACCGTCCTCCAGATGCGCGTGCGCGTCGTTGATGCCGGGCATGACGAAATGGCCGGCGAGATCGATGACCTGCGTGTCGGGCCCGCGAAGCTTGAGGATTTCGGTGTTCTCGCCGACAGCCTGGATACGGTCGCCGCGCACCGCGATGGCTTCGGCGCGCTTGATGGCCTTGAACGCCGACATGACGGGCACACCGGTATATACGTTGCCGTGCGTGAAGATGACATCGGCCTTCGGCTTCACCGGTTGCTCCTGCGCCTGCACGCCAAGGGTGCACAGCAGGATGAATCCAACTGCAAGCTTCATTATTCTCCGACTCCGGCCAGTGCGAGTAGTGTAAGCAAGATTCGCTTGAGTCCAAGTTCCCGACCGCTGCAATCGAACCATTCCTGCAAAGTGTGAGCGCCGCCGCCGGATCCTCCGCCGCCGATGGCAAGCGCCTCACGGCCCAGCGAGAGCGGGATATTCGCGTCAGTCGACGCGCGCTGCACCTGCGCGACGTTGCCCAGATGCGCATCGACGGCGCGCAGGACCTGCAGCATGCGTGCGTTCGGCTCCAGTTCTCCGGCAGGACGATCACCGATCACGACCACTTCACTGGTCACCGAGTGCGTCTTGCGTTGTGCGGAGCCGCGACTCTCGCCGAGATGCTGCTCGGCACTCACGGCCTGGTCCAGGCAGATTCGCAACGAACGCTCCAGCCGCTCCAGTTCGATCTTCGACGTGGAACGGAGATCGACGCGCATGCTCGCGGATTCGGGAATCGAATTTACGGATGTCCCGCCGCGGATCACTCCGATGTTAAAGGTGCTCTTGGGCGTGGTGGGAACCGGCGTCTGACAGAAGCTTTCGATCGCACGCGCAAGAATCACGATGGGATTGGGCGCGCCGAAATCGCTCCAGGAGTGTCCACCAGGGCCGCGCACGATAATTTCGAAGCGGCGGCTGCCGAGAGCTTCGGCGACGACGGTATCGGATCCGGCGCCGTCGAGGATAAGGCTGTAGGCGATTGAGTCCTTCCAGCGCGGCGTCGCAAAAATGTGGCGCATGCCTCGCAGATCGCCCTCGCCTTCTTCGCCTACGTTGCCGATAAACAAAAACGGAAGCGAGTGGCGAATGCGGACGGAGCGGAGCAAAGCGACAATGGCAAGCATTGCAGTCACGCCGGCGCCGTTGTCGGAGACTCCCGGGCCGAAAAGCCGGCTTCCCTGCTGGCGAACATTCAGCGGCGTACCGGCGGGAAAAACCGTGTCGATGTGGGCGCTCAGCGCAATGTAGCGGCGACCGAAGCCGGGATGGATGCCGAAGACGTTGCCGACATCGTCAATACGAACGTCATCAAGTCCCATTTCGCGAAAGCGTTCGGCTAGCCACGCCGCGCGCGGAGCTTCGCCGAACGGCGGCGCCGCAATGCGCGCCATCTCGAGCTGCCAGTGGGCCAGTTGCGGCTCCTGGGCACGGAACCAGTTGAACGCCGAACGGATTGCGGGAGAGGCGGAGATGCGCGCAACTTCTTCCTGGACGGTGGGATAGGCGTCCGACACTTCGGGACTGGAACTGAAAGGCATGGGACCGATGCGTCATCTTACAACGTGGAATGGACGGCTTGGGTTGCTTTTGCAGGGTACCGTGATTACTGGGGAGAGGTAACGGTTACCTTCGATCTCGAGTGATTCGGGCGGTTTAGCGACCAAATTTCGGCGTGAAAATGTGTCGTGGTACGACCTTAAGCGTGAGGTAGCGTCGACAGGTTGCGGAGCTTCGCTCCGCTGGACAGCCGAGGGCGGCTGTCCCCACGTGGTTCGTGGAGTTCGCAACTGCCGATTGGGCTTTCGCTCGGGTGTCAGGATTTCCGATGACTGGCGGTGGACTGCGACGGTGTTAGTGGGCGCGGACGGCGTGCACGCACTCGAGGATTTCCGACTCGGTCAGGGTGTGATCGGAAGATTTGGCGCGGGCATAGACTCGCTCGACGATGTCGTGGGTTGTCGGAATCCCGTGACGTTCGAGCCAGAAGAGCACGTTGGATTTGCCGCTCATCGGGCCGACATCGATGATCTGCTCGAGTCCGAAGACGTGCGAAGGCACGCCAGAGTAGACAGCATTTGCGAGTTCGACGTCGTTCTTCTTGTAGGCCTTGATGACCGCGGCAGCATGGACGCCCGTGGCAGTGCGGAAGGCGTCTTCGCCGACCACGGGATAGTTCGCGGGTATCGGAATTCCGGTCGCCCGGGAGACCGCGAGGCAATAGTCCTTGAGCTTGGTGAGGTCCTGATCGTCCCAGGGTTCGATGCCCATCAATTTCAAGTTGACGAGCATCTGGTCCATCTGCGTGTTGCCGACGCGCTCGCCAACGCCCAGCGCGGACGCGTGCACGCAATCGGCTCCCGCGACAAGCGCGGCCATCGAGTTAGCGATTGCGAGGCCTCGATCGCAGTGCCCGTGCCAGTCGACCCGAATCTTCTCGCCACAAGGCTTCACGACTTCGTCGAGGACGAAGCGTACCAGCGCGAAAGCACCCATCGGCGTGGCATGACCGGCCGTGTCACAGATCACGATGGCACGCGCGCCGCAGCGGATGGCCGTCGAGTACAGCGTCTTGATCATTTCCGGATCGCAACGGGTAGTGTCCTCGGTGACGTACATCGAGTCGAGTCCAAGAGAGACTGCGAACTTGACCGCTTTCTCGGTCGCCTGGAGAAGGAAATCGTCGGTCCAACCCTCGGTGTAGCGACGGATCGGACTTGAACCGATGAAGGTCGCCGCCTCGATCTTCAATCCGGTCTTCTGCACGATCTCGGCGATCGGGCGGATGTCATTCTCATGCGTGCGGGCGGCACAATTCGCGCGGATTTTCAGCTTGTGATTGACGATCTCGCGCGCCAGCGCCGTAACGTGCTCTACGGCACGAGGACCTGCGCCGGGCAGTCCCAGGTTCGCCGAGTGGATGCCCAACGATTCCATCAGGTGAAGGATCTCGATCTTGTCAGCAATCGAAGGGTCCCGCACTGACGGCGATTGCAGGCCGTCGCGAAGGGTTTCGTCGTTAAGAAGAACATGCCCGGCAGGTCGCAGGGACTTTGGGTGGATCGCGTTCCAGTCGTAGATCAGTTCGGAAGTGTTCACAGGACTTTACTTGGATGTCTCGCGTGAGAAAACCGTAACCCCAATTATTTGGCTTTCTCTTCTTTCGGGGGAATCGTCAAACCGAAGATGGAGATGCGCCCCGTCCCCGCCACGTTGATTCCGCGCGTATCGTCGGGGTTGGGGAGGTACAGCGTCTTGCAGGTTTCGCAACGATACACTTCCGCATTCTTTCCCCAGGCCTTTTCGATGCAGCCACATTCCTGCTCGACTGCGTCGGAGGCGTAAAACCAGCGCTTCAAGTGGCCGCCGCAGAACTTCCCCTTGTCGTCCTTTTCGTTGCAGGCCCGCTGACCGGTCTGCTTGGTCTTCACCTTGTGCTTGGAAAGCTGCTGGGCCGCATGCGGAATCGTCGTGTCACCAGTCGCCAAATGCCCTCCTTTTGACGAGTCGCTCACGAAGCTGGTGTCGTCCACTGAAGCGGACTCGTTCTTTCACTTTCGCTCTTCCCACAACTTACGTTGTGGGCTAGTTACTGTCGTCGCTGCGCGACTGTCGCAATGTTGTTCCATCAGCACGCTTCGACATCGCGTTTCGTAGCAGACTGGTTGCCGGCGCGGCTGCTCCGCACCTCACATTGCTGCCATCATTCTACTGAGGGATTGGGATCTGCACCAGAAGCAGGGTTGGGACGGTCAGCACTCGGCATTCAGCACTCAGCCGGAATCGGTGATCGGTAGAACCGGCATTCATTGGCCGTCTCAAAGGCATCTTGCCCTCGCGATGGGCGGGCGGGACGACCGCCAGACAACCACCGGGACGACGGCGCTACATTGTGTTTTCCGCGGGCTGCTGAGGCTACATCTTGGGATCGCGAATCAGGCCAATCGATTGCAGCGCACCACGCAAACGGCGGCCAGTCCCGCGGGCGAACTGGAAATCCACGAAGCCTTCCATGTGCCGGGCAAAAGATGGGCCGTATCCGTACCACCAGAGCTTCTTCACTCGCGGCATGCGATCGACGTCCAGGTACTTGATACGAACCATTTCCTCCATGCCGTGGCGGCCGTGCGCCCGTCCGATGCCGCTGCCCTTCACGCCTCCGTGCGGCGCCTCGCTGATGCCGAAACAGGAAATCACGTCGTTCACCATGACGGTCCCGGCAACGAGTTTCCGAGCCATGGCTTCGCCGCGCTCAGAGTTGCGCGTCCAGACGCTGGCCGCCAGACCGAATTCGGAGTCGTTCGCCAGTGCAATCGCGTCGGCTTCGCTATCGAATGGAACGACCGGCAGGACAGGGCCGAAAGTCTCTTCGCGCATGATCTGCATCCGGTGGGTGACGTCGGCGAGGATGGTGGGCGCATAAAAGTTCGGACCCAGATCCGGCAATCGTGTGCCGCCTGTCATTACGCGGGCGCCGAGGGCTTTTGCCTCTTCGACCTGCGATTCAACGACCCGGAGTTGCCGCTCGTGGATCATCGGGCCGACGTCGGTCTCCGGATTCTGGCCGTCACCCACTCGCAGTTTTCGTGTCTTTTCGGCGCAGGCGTGGAGAAAAGAGTCGTAAAGCGAGCGGTGCACATAGCAGCGCTCCACGGAGAGACAGGTCTGGCCCGCATTCATGAACGCACCCCAAACGGCGGCGCTGGACGCAACGTCCAAGTCGGCATCGTCGAGGACCACCATAGGGTCTTTGCCGCCTAACTCCAGCAACACCGGAAGCAGGCGGGCAGCGGCAGCCGCAGCGATCTTCTTTCCGGTGGAAACACTCCCGGTGAAGACCAACTTGTCGATTTCCGACTGAAGCAGCGCTGCTCCGGTCGGTCCATCGCCGACTACAACCTGAAAGACTCCTTCGGGGACTCCAGCCATTCGCAATAACGACTCGAATTCCAGGCCTACGAGCGAGGTGAACTCCGAGGGCTTGAGAACCACGGCATTGCCGGTCACGATCGCAGCCAGCGTTTCGACGGCCGGAATCGAGAGCGGATAATTCCAGGGAGAGACGATGCCGATGACGCCACGGGGCTCGCGAAGAATATGTCCCGCCTTCGTTTTCATGGCCAGGCTTCCATGGGGGAGCGGGTGCTCGCGTAGAAAGCTTCTGGCGTTTTCGATGAGGAAGCGGGTGGCGTCGAGGACGACCATCACCTCGGTGAGCATGGCCTCGATGTAGGGCTTGCCCGCTTCGCGGGCAATCAGTCGCGCAACCTCGGTTTTTCTCTCGTGCAGGACCTGTTGAAAATTGCGGAGGATCTCCGTTCGCTTCCCGACGCTAACAGCAGCCCAGGCTTTCTGTGCCACGTGGGCACGGGCGACGGCCTGACGAACGTCGGCGTCGGAGGCACACTCCATCTCACGGAGCACTTCGCCTGTCGAGGGATTGATGGATGCGATCTTCCGCAGCGCGACTTGAACATCTGTAGCCATGCCGCTCAGGGTAGCAGGGTTTCTGCCAAATCATACTCCGAGAGGTTCCGGCCGGCAGTGACAGCTATCGCTGCGGCGTCTTCACGCCGGGAACAATGTCCGTCATGGGCGTGACATCAGGTACGTTTGGTTGCTGCATAACGTGTCCACGCCTTGCCTCCGCAATCTGAATATTCGAGTGCTCGAGCAAAAGCCCCGTAGCCCGGTCAAGTTCGAGGCGGGATTTCTCGTAGTTCGCCATCGCGGAGATCAGATTCGATTCCGCCGTCGCCACCAACGACTCGTTCTGCAAGACGAGAACCGGAGTCGACATGCCAGCCTTCAGCTTTCTCTGCTCTGCATACAGCGACTGGCGGGCCGAGTCAACGCCGGCCTTCGCAGCGGCCACGCCGGCGCGATTCTGTTGCAGGGTAAATTGCGCGCTGCGCACTTCGATGCGCACCTGATTTTCCAGCTGCTGCAGACGCATCTGCGCCTGGCGATATTCGAGTTCCGAGCGGATCTGATTTGCCTGCGCCAGCCGATTGCGAAGCGGCACGCTGAAGGTCAAGCCCAGTCCCTTGTCGGGCGCGGTTGAGTTCACGAGTTGATGCCACGTGTCGCCGATCCCACGCGATGGCACGCTACCGGCTGTCCTGCATCCGAAAGGTTGCGGTGCGGGCGGCGGTGGACAGATGTTCGCCTGATTCTGGTCGCCTCCTACGCCTGATCCACCGTAGTACGCAAAGACGTCGGCAGTTGGCAGAAGGGCGTTGTCCAACGCGCGCGTGTTCAGTTCGCGGGTCTTAAGATCGACGCGAGATTCGTCCAATTCTCCGCGGTGCGTGAGCGCCTGGTCGATGAGTTCGGGCGTGGGAGGGAGTTGCTCGTTCTCGGGCACACCCATGGTCGAGGTCGGAATGACCTCGGCGTCGGCAAGGGAGGGATCGACCATGGTGCGGCTGAGGGCGTTCTTCATTAGGAGCTGTTGGAGTTCGAGATTCGTCTGGGCGAGGATCAGCGCCTGCTGGTCGTTCGCGACGGTGCTTTGTGCGCTCGCCAATTGGAGCGGCGCGGTCACCCCGGCGCCAATCTGCCTCTGGGTGTCGGAGAGAGTTTTCTGGGCGAAGGCGAGGGCGTCCTGCTGCACGTGAACGTTCTCGTAGGCGTAGACGAGGTCCCAATAGATGTTTTCGATCTGATCGACGGTGGTGATGACCTGCAGAGCGAATGCCGTGTCCGCGATGTTGCGGTTGTTATTGGCGATGCGAATGAAGCGTGTGTTCGGAAGGAAGCCGAATCCTTGCAGCAGATGCTGGTCGAGCTGAAATTTGAAATTGGAGTTGAGCTGCGGACTCAGGGTTGTTGTGGTTTGATCGGTAACGGTCCGGGTGTTGTTGAAGACGACCGACATGTTGGTGCCCCAATGAAATCCCTGCGCGTAGGTGAAGTCGGCTGTGTCCGTGTCGCCCCTCACTGTGGTTCGCCCCAAAAGTGCACTGGTGGACAAAGTCGTGGCCCGATCTCCCTGGAGGGTCCCGCCGAGAATCGGGTCGAAGCTGGAAATCGCCGAACCGAGGCCGAGAGTTGAACTGACGATCCCGGCTGTCCCGGTCGCGGCGCCACCGGCGGCGACCGTGGTGCCACCCGCTCCGGATCCGACCGTGCCGCTCAGGCCACCAACTCCGCCGCCCGGCGTTCCCTGCACGACGCCAGAGTTGATGCCGAGGATGTTGGCACCGGCTGCCGTGCGCAATATGTCGGTATCGGCGATGTTCAGGTTGTAGCGGGCGATGGCGATATCGAGATTGTTCTCGAGAGCGAGGGCCACGGCATCATTCATGGACAGCATGATTTTTCCGTCGCGCATCAGTTGATCCATCCGCGGCGTATTGGTGAGCACGGGTGCCGGAACATGCTCGACTTCGTAAGGCGCCAGGATATTCGGGAAGGAACGGTGCCCCTTCGAGTAATCCTTGAGAAGGAACTCCTGGGTCGTGTTTTGCGGCTGCGGCGCGGACGGCGCCGTGTCGGACTGCTGGATCGGCTGCATCGGCGGCTGCGCCGGAGACTGCTGGCTCTGGGCCTGCGTGGAGAACAGAACGCAAACGACAAAAAGAAAACTTACCCGGATCTCTGCCATCAGCGAACGCGAATTCATGGGCTCATCCATACCGTTCGAAAGATTTTGAATATAGCGACACCGCATGCCACGGGCGGTTGGGGCCATCCCAAAGAAGTTTTTCGATTGCGTGGGCACACCATCCTGCTCCAGTTCCCTGGTATTAACTCGATTTAGGGTAAGCAAGCGCCGGAAATACGACAACTTCTCGCTTCGCCTGCATCGTGGGAATGGGTCTAGATGAAAGTGCAGGAACGGGACCCGAGCATTCTTAATTGTCGAATGTTCGACGCTCGTGGCGGGTAAAGATTCGGTAAATCGGGGTAAAGGTTCGTAAAGCCGCTAGTACTCGACCGACATGAGGCAAAGCCCGCCGGCAGGCGCGGTCGGCCCCGCTGCAGAACGGTCGCGCGTCGCCAGGATCCGCGGCAAGTCCTCCACAGCCAGCGTTCCCTTCCCAACGAGGACAAACGTCCCAACCAGATTGCGGACCATGTGATGCAGGAAGCCGCTGCCTCGAACGGTATAAATGAGCTCGTCGCCGTCCCGGGCCCAACCCGAACTCATGATCGTCCGTATGTTGGATACTTCGCTCTCCTCGTGCCCGCGCTCGGGATCAACGGCGGCAAACGACTTGAAGTCGTGTTCTCCTACGACGATAGCAGCCGCCTTGTTCATCGCTTCTTCGTCGAGAGGATAAGGAAAGTGCCAGACATAGCGCGCGATGAAGGGCGAACAGATCGGCGCGCGATACATCCGATAGCGATAGGTCTTTGCCTTCGCGGACTTGCGCGCATGGAACCCAGCATCCACTTCGCCGACTTCGAGAATGCGGATGGACGGCGGCAGAATATCGTTCAGCGCTTTTACGAAATTGACTGCCGGTACGGACGACTCGGTGGAAAACGAGGCGACTTGGGCAAGCGCGTGAACACCAGCGTCGGTTCGACCCGACCCATGGGGAAGGACCTTTTCGCTGGTAATTCGTCCAATGGCTGAGGCGAGTGTGCCCTGAATGGTCGCGGCATCCGGCTGGACCTGCCAACCGGAGAACTCTGAACCGTCGTAAGCCAGGATCAACCTGAGATTTCGCATTGTTCTTCCGAGTCTTTCTTGCACATTTCTACATCCAATGTTGCTGCAGAAGACAATTTAGCGGTTCTAGATGTCGAAATCGGCGCCCCCCCGGTCGTCTATACTTATGGGTTTCTTTTTTGACCTGAAGGGCCTTCAAAACTTCCCAGGGAGGACGGAACTGGGGAACCTTTTCTGTTCACTTTGCGTACCAAAAACTGCGGACCGGTGTCATACCGTGCTTCCAAAATTTTGACCGCCACCCGAATGAGTTCATACGGAGATCGCATGCCACTGACTACTATGAGCCCGACTGCCATATTCTTAACATTGTTGACGTTAGGCAGTACCTTCGCGGTCGGAACGTGGGCGCAAAACACACAGTCTATGCCGCAGGCGCCCTCGGCGAGCCAGCCTCCCACGACTGTGCAACCGCAGGCCTTCAAGGTCGGCGAGTACGTTCACGGACAGTCGCATTTTCCGAATCCAATTGCTCCCTATCAAGGACGCCAGGTGGAGTTGCCGAGCCTGACCAATGCTCCGCGGCTCGAGCAGTTGATGCAGAACGGCAAACTGATGCTGTCGATGAACGATGCGATCGCGCTCGCGCTGGAGAATAACCTCGACATCGCCATTTCACGTTACAACTTGAATATCGCCGATACCGACGTACTACGGACGAAAGCGGGGGCGAGTGTCCTGGGCGTGAACACAGGCGTAGTCCAAGGGACACCGGGCGGTGGCGTTGGCGGTTTCGGAGGTGCAACCACGGCCAGCGGCGGCGCGGGTGGTACGACGCTGGGCAGTGGCGGTGCTGGCAGTGGAACGCTGGGCATCGTGAGTTCGACGCTCGGCATCGGATCACTGATCACCTCATACGATCCGATCCTGACGGGCACATTGCAGATCGACAAGTTTTCCCAGGAGCCGACGAACCCGTTTTCCGGCAACGTGCCGATTTTGTTCCAAAATACCAGCACGGCGAACTTTGCCTATAACCAAGGGTTCGCGACGGGGACCAACCTCTCGGTCGGGTTCAACAACACCCGGCAGACATCGAACTCGCAGTTCAATACGTTCAGCCCGGCGCTGCAGGCGAATTTCACCGCCAGGGTGACACAGCATTTGCTGCAGGGCTTCGGCTTCCTCCCAAACCGGCGATTCATCATTATCGCGAAGAACAACCGCAACCTTTCGGATGTCGCCTTCCGGCTGCAGATAATCACGACTGTCGACCAGATCCAGAACATGTACTGGGACCTCGTGAATGCCTACGAGAACGTGAAGGTGCAGCAGGACGCGTTGGAGTTAGCGAACAAGACGCTTTCCGATAACAAGAAGCAGGTGGAGATCGGAACGCTGGCTCCCATCGAAATTGTGCGCGCACAAAGCCAGGTGGCGACCAACCAGCAGTCGCTGATCGTCGCGCAGACGAACCTCGAACTCCAGCAGTTGCTGATGAAGAACGCGCTCAGCCGGACGCTCGTGGACCAGCGGCTGATTGAGGCTGCAGTGATCCCGACCGACACGATGCGAATCCTGACCGACGAGCCTGCGGCGCCTAGTCAGGATCTTGTAAACGATGCGTTGGGACATCGGCCCGAACTTCTCGAATCGCGTATCGACTTGAGCAGCCGCGAGGTCAGCTTAAAGGCGGTCAAGAACAGCCTGCTGCCGACGGTCGACCTGTTCGCCTACTACGGCGGATCGGGCTTGGGCGGCGTTGCCAATCCGGCGTCGATTTGCGGCAATCCGGGGAGCAACCCGATCTTCTGTACGCCTCCGGCAGACGTTCCTCCTCCGACCAGCTACGGGCACGCGTTCAATCAGCTGTTTACCAGCACCGCTCCGGACAAGGGAATCGGATTGAGCCTCAACATCCCGATCCGCAACCGCACAGCGCAAGCGAACCAGGTGCGCTCGCAACTGGAATTGCGCCAGGCACAGCTGCGGCTGCAGCAGGTGGAGAACGAGATCCGCATTGAAGTGCGGAATGCGCAGTTCACCCTGCAGCAGAATCGGGCAAACGTCGCGGCCTCGCAAGCGGCAGTTGACTTGGCCCAGCAGTCTCTGGATGCAGAGCAAAAGAAGTTTGCGCTAGGAGCTTCCACAACAACACTGGTCCTGCAACAGTCGAGTTCGCTGACGCAGGCAAAGTCGAACCTCGTTGCGGCGCGAGCGGCCTACGAGAAGTCGCGGGTGGAACTTGACCGTGCCACGGGCCTTTTGCTGGAGCACAACGGGATCGACCTGGCGGATGCGGAGACAGGTGTCGTGACGAAGATGCCTGCCGTCCCGTACGTCACTCCGAGAACGGACGCCGAACCGATCGCGGCGCCTCAAAATCCGGCACCGACGGACACCAACCAGCCGCCGAATCCGCCGGACCAGCCAAAATCCAACTAGTTGGTCTCGGTTTGGGGCCTCGTCTCGCATTTTGTTGCGCGTCGAGGCCTTTTCCGTTTCTGTTTTCGAGTACCCTGTAGACTTTAAGGCACAATTTTGGCGACAAGGACACCGCTATGAAGATCGCCCAAGACGTCACTGAGCTCATCGGTCACACGCCGCTGGTGTACCTGAACAAGGTCACGGCGGGATGCGAGGCGAAGATCGCCGCCAAGCTGGAGAGCTTTAATCCGTGCGCCAGCGTGAAAGATCGAATCGGCGTAAGCATGATTGAAGAGGCGGAGAAGGCCGGGAAGATCCATCCGGGGAAGACCGTACTGATCGAGCCCACAAGCGGGAACACGGGCATTGGGCTGGCGTTTGTGGCTGCGATGAAGGGCTATCGGCTGGTGCTGACCATGCCCGACACGATGAGCCTGGAACGGCGAGTTCTGTTGCGGGCTTTCGGGGCGGAAATTGTGCTCACGCCTGGGCCGCAGGGGATGAAGGCGGCGATCGCGAAGGCAAACGAGATTCTGGCGAAGACGCCGAATGGTTTCATGCTCCAGCAGTTTGCCAATCCGGCCAATCCGAAGATTCACCTGGAAACGACCGGCCCGGAGATCTGGGAAGACACCGATGGCCAGGTAGATATCCTGATTTCCGGAGTCGGCACCGGCGGAACGATCACCGGCGTCACAGAATATATCCGTCCAAGGAAACCCAGCTTCAAAGCGATTGCCGTGGAACCGAAGGAAAGCGCTGTGCTCTCCGGAGGCGCTCCCAGCCCGCATAAAATCCAGGGCATCGGCGCCGGATTTATCCCGGAGATTCTGCGCACGGACTACATTTCGGAAGTCGTCCAGGTCTCGAGCGAAGATGCGATCGTGATGGCGCGCCGACTGGCTGCAGAAGAGGGATTGCTGATGGGCATTTCTTCCGGGGCGGCGACAGTGGCGGCGATCGAGGTCGGCAAGCGTCCGGAAAATGCCGGGAAGCTCATCGTGGTGGTCTTCCCGAGCTTCGGCGAACGCTATCTGAGCAGCATTCTGTTCGACCATCTCCGGAAGGAAGCGCTGGAGATGACAGCTGTTGCCGTTTAATTTTGCCTGCACTCGTGCGAGAGAGCAGTCTCGATGATCGGACTCACCCAGTCGATTCGTGAGGATATCGCCGCGGTCTTCGAGCGCGATCCGGCGGCGCGCTCCTATCTGGAAGTTCTTCTGTGTTATCCCGGGCTGCACGCGCTGTGGTTTCACCGCATCAACCATTGGCTCTGGACTCACAACCTGCGCCTGCTGGCGCGCTGGCTTTCGCAGTGGGCGCGCTTTTTCACGGCGATCGAGATCCATCCCGGAGCCCAAATCGGCCACCGGCTGTTCATCGATCACGGCATGGGAGTGGTGATCGGCGAAACGAGCATTGTGGGCGATGACGTCACGCTCTATCAGGGAGTAACGCTGGGCGGCACCGGAAAAGAAAAGGGCAAGCGCCATCCGACGATCGGCAATGGCGTGGTGGTGGGCACCGGCGCCAAGGTTCTCGGCAATATTTTGGTTGGAGACAACTGCCGGGTGGGGGCGGGTTCGGTGGTGTTGCGGTCGATCCCGGAAAACTCGACGATCGTCGGCGTGCCCGGACATATCGTGTTGCGCAACGGCAAGCGCGTGATCATCAGCGATCCCAAGGAGATCAGCGACCCGATGTCGGATGTCTTCATCCGGCTGGCGGGCGAAGTTCACCAGATCCGCGAGCAACTCCAGCAGCACACTAAAGCGACGCTCGCGCCGGAACCGAATCTCACGATCGACGAGGAGTGGGACATGTACACGGACGGCGCGGGAATCTAGCCTCTCGGTGGCTCCCTTCCCTTGTGAGACAATGCCTGTTTTCCAACAGGTCCCATCGACCTTCCCTGCCGCATGACCCTTTCCGTCGCCGTCGTAGCCATGGACGAAGAGGCCAATATTGGCCGCACGCTGGCCAGTGTCCGCTGGGCCGACGAGATCGTACTGGTGGATTCAGGATCAAAAGACCGTACGTGCGAGATTGCGCGTGAGTATGGCGCCCGGGTAGTGATGGAACCGTGGCGTGGGTACGTTGCGCAGAAGCAGTACGCCATCGATCTGTGCACGAAAGATTGGGTCCTGCTGCTCGACGCGGATGAGGAGGTCAGCCCCGAATTGGCCGATGAGATTCGGAGCGTGCTGACCAATCCGAACGCGCTGAACGGGTATCGCCTGCCTCGCAAGAATTTATTTCTGGGGCGCTGGATGCGCCACGGCGGCTTCTATCCTGATCCGAAGTTGCGACTGTTCCGCCGTGGCCAGGGCTTCGTCGCCGGACACGATCCGCATGACCGTTGCGAACTGAAGCCGGACGTTCCGCAACGGATCGGTCAGTTTCGCGGTGCGATGGTGCATTACACGTATCCCACGCTGACTTACTACATCAGCCACATGAATCGTTATTCGTCACTCGGCGCTGAAAAGGCGATCGCTGAGGGGCACCGCGGGTTCAGCGCCGCGAATATCGTGGCTCGGCCAGCGGCGACATTTCTATACAACTATGTTTTTCGGCTGGGCTTCCTCGACGGACGGGAGGGCCTGCTGCTGCACATGTATCACGCGGTCTATGTTTCCTGGAAATATGCGAAGGCGTGGGAACTGGCGCGCAAGGCGAAAGACGCGCACTGAAATTTCCTTGAGATCGGCCCAGGTCGCCACGGCGCACAAGTGTCGACGCGGAGGGTCGGCAAGGCGAAAACAAAGTTTTCACCCTGACATGCGGTCGAAACGATCCGAGATTAACGGCTAACGACGCAGCGATAGCGGCCGATCCAGGAACATTTCCATATAGACATCTGCCCGCGCATAGTCCGATGGCGTGACCCGCAGCGGAGGGATGTGCGTAAAACCTACGGATTCGTAGAGCTGAATGGCTGGTGTCAGGATGTGGTTCGTCTCCAGGTAGAGCCGGCGCGCCCCGAGATTTCGGCCCGCTTCCAGCACCGACAGAAGCAACTTGCGCCCTACGCCCATACCTTGAAAAGCTGGCGTGACCGCCATTTTCGCGACTTCGTATTCCCGGTCGATCATGCGGCGCAGCGCGCAGCAACCGACGCATCGTTCGTCGGCAATCGCGAAGAATATTTTGCCGCCCGGGTCGAGGATGGTCCCCTTTGGGTCGGCGAGAATCTGCCTTTCCTTGGTTTCGATCCGGAAGTAACGCGTGATCCACTCTTCGTTGAGCGTCCGGAAAGATTCCTCATCGCCCGGCTGGAATTCGCGGATTTTAACTTCGGCAGCGCAAGGGGATTCCTGCTGGATACTCATTCGAACCTACCTCCCGAGACGAGAAAACTCAAAGTTCTACACAAGACCGCGGCCCGCGGAATTTGACATCCGGCATTTCGGCATCGCAAGGGCCTTCGACCCCACGTCTCGATCAAAACATAAGGCTTGCGAGATACATATGTCCAATATATTAATGATTATGATTGAGACCAATGTCGTATGAATGATCAGATCGAAATCAGGCACTTGCGGTATTTCCTAAGCGTGGCCGAGACGCTGCATTTCGGCAGAGCGGCTGCAAAGCTCGGCATGGCGCAACCGCCGCTCAGCCAGCAGATCAAGAACCTGGAACGCATCCTGGGCTATCCGCTCTTCGACCGGACGACGCGCGGAGTGAAGCTGACGGCGGTGGGCGAGTTTTTTCGGGAACGGGCACGCCACACGCTCGAGCGCATGCGTGACGACATTGAGATCACGCGCCGGCTCGGCTCGGGAAAGGAAGGTGTGCTCGACGTCGGCTTCAGCGGCTCAGTTATGTTCACGCGCCTTCCCAAGGCCATCGAGACGTATCGGCGACGATATCCGAACGTCGAATTACGACTGCAGGAACTGGTGACTGCCGAGCAGATTCCAGCCCTGCTCGACGGCAGCCTGTCGATCGGCTTTATGCGCGACGGTGAGGCAAGGGACGGCCTCTCGATTGAGTCCATCGTGCACGAACGATTCATTACCGCTCTGCCCAGCTCGCATCCGCTCGCCAGGACAAAAACACCGCTGTCACCGGCAGCACTCAAAGATGAACCATTCGTTCTGTTCGCGCGGCGGATGGGCAATCTCGCGTTCGACAGAACGGTGGCGTGCTGCGAGTCGGCGGGGTTTCGGCCGAACATCGTGCAGGATGCGCCCCAGTGGCCGACGACGTTGCGCCTGGTGGCGGCGGGACTCGGAGTCACGTTGGTCCCTTCATGCGTGCGGAGTCTGACGATGCCGGGAGTAACGTATCGGAAACTGCGCTCACGCCATTGGACGTCCATCGACATTGGCATGAGGCCGGACCTTAAGAATCCGGCGGCCGAGGCGTTCTTGCGCATCGTGCGGTCGATGCTAAACGGCACGCGCACCAACAACTAACCCTCTGGCTTTGTGAATGGCAGGGGAACTTCGAAATCTATGGACGGGCCGACGGGCGTGAACTCCGTCGCTCCTTCATCAAAATCGGCAACGGCTAGCGAGCGTCTGAGAATTGCTGCGTGTAGGCCGTGGCGGGATCGAATGGCCTCTGAATCACCTTCAAATCCAGAAGCTGCTGGTACATCGTGGTCCAGCGCGAGGGTTCCATCTTGCCCAATTCTTTGCCAGAGCGATCGTCACCGGTCACGAAGCCTCCGTCTCCCAACGACTGCCAAGTGAAGTGCATCCATTCTGGATTGAGCGCCGGATTGAGCTTGGAAATCGCATTGTGCGCAGCGCTGGGATCGCGAAGATATTCGCGCCATCCCCGTAGCGAGGCGCGCACGAACCTGGCAACGATCTCGGGGTTCTGGTTCAGGTAGTCGTGCGTGGTGAACATGACCCGGTATGGGTTATAGCCCGCATCACTGGTGAGCAGGACGCGCGTTTCGATGCCGGCTTGGCGGGCGAAGAAGGGTTCTGAAGTCGCGAAAGCCTGCTGGATGTATTGGGGATCGGCGATGAAGTTGGCAACGCTGAATGTGGCCGGAACTTCTTTCACGCCGTCGAGTCTGTAGCGCTTCTGCAGAAATTCAAACCAGGTCGACCCGAGTTTGACGGCGACGGTGTGCCCGTTCAAATCGGGGAAGGAACGGATGGGAGAGTCTTTGCGGACCATGATCCCTTGCGGATCGCGTTGCATGGTCGCAGCAACGGCGACGAGCGACTGGCCATCGCCGACGGACTCGAGAATCTGGTCGGAGCTGGCCATGCCGAACTGCGCGGCTCCAGCAGCCACCTGCTGTGGAACGACGACGTAAGGCCCTCCCGGCTGGATGGAAAGATCGAGGCCTTCGTCGCGGTAGTAGCCCTTCGCCAACGCAGTGTAGAAGCCGCCATGCTCGGGCTGTGGATACCAGTCGGCTTGCAGAGTGACGCGGGATAAGCCGGCGGCGCTCGCGCTGCTCGTGGATGCTTTGTTGCAGGCCGTGGAGACGAGGACAGCCAGGATACCGGCGATCGCAAGTTTTCGTGTCGCTCTCACAGAGAATGGCCCCACGCGAATTGTTTAAAAGCCTAGCATCCTCGCACGTGGGTACGCTGACGGCAATCCACAAGATTTCCCGATGATGCGATTCTGTTTTTCCGATTTTCCGCGACTCGGTTTGCGTGCTACAGTGCGCCGATGGCGAGCGCGGCAGCCGAACGCATACGTGTGACACGGCTGGATGAGGAGCGGATGCGCGAGCTCTATGAGTTCACGGCGCGCACGCTCGACACCGCGCATCCAGTGCCGTTCGGAGCGCTGATCGTGAACACAAAAACGGGCGAACGGCTGATGCGGGCGACGAACGCGGTCATGCGAGAGTCGGATCCGAGTTCGCACGCCGAGGTGCGGACGGTTCGGCTGGCTTGCAAGAAATTGACGAGCCCGCGGCTGACCGGTTACACGCTGTACTCAACGTGCGAGCCTTGTCCGATGTGCATGGCCAATGCTCTGTGGGCGCGACTCGATCGCGTGGTGTACGGGGCGACGATCGCGGACGCCAACCGCCATTGCCTGCAGATTCAGGTTCCTGCAAAAGAGGTTGCGCGCCGGTCCGATATGCGTTGCGTGGTCGAGGGCCCGGTGTTACGGGAACTGTTCAATACGCTCTTCACTCACCCGAACATGCAGAAGGCATTTCGCGAATGGAGCACGCGAAGGAACGGTTCGCGTCGCAAGTAGGAGACGAGCACATCGTACCCAATGATTTCTGATCACGCCAAAGCGCTGGCCGCGATTCTTGGAGATGAATCTCGCGTGGTCACGCAGCCTCAGGTAGTGGAACGGCTCTCACGTGACTTCTACTGGTACTCGCCAGTCTTGCGAAAGCAGCTTGATGGGAAAGTAGGCGACTTTGTGGTTCAGCCTGTCACAGCGGCTGAGATCCAAAACGTGCTGCGCTATTGCCACGCGAACCGGGTGCCGGTGACGCCGCGCGGCGCAGGCACAGGCAACTACGGACAGGCTGTCCCGCTGCACGGCGGAGTCGTGCTGGATTTGGCACGCATGGATCAGATCGAAGAGATCCGGCCGGATGGTGTCGCGGTGTGCGGCCCAGGAGTGCGATTGGGAGTGCTGGAGACAGAAGCCTGCAAGACTGGCTGGGAGCTGCGTTGTTATCCGTCGACGATCGCGAAAGCTTCGGTCGGAGGTTTTTTAGGCGGTGGCTCGGGCGGGATCGGCTCGGTAGCGCATGGCGGGCTTCGTGACTTCAACACGGTGCGCGCGGTCGAGGTCGTCACCATGGAGTCGGAGCCGAGGGTCGTAGTTCATGACGGCGAAGCCGTCCACGAGATCCTGCACGCTTGGGGAACGAACGGGCTCATCACAAAGATCTGGCTTGCGCTTGCGCCGGCGGTGGAGTGGTCGCAGTGCGCGGTCGCATTTGATCGGTTCGATCAGGCGTTCGATTTCAGCGAGCGCGTCGCAACGGAGGCCGCTTGGACCAAGCGGCTCGTCACGACGTTCGAGTGGCCCATCTCTTCCTTCTTCACGCCCGTGAAGCAATACGCGCCCGACGGAAAGGCGCTGATCTTTTTTCTGATCGCGTCGGACCAGTTGGCTAATCTCGAACAGGCGGCTCGTAGTGCCGGCGGCGAGATCACGTACTCAGGCGCCTATCAAGGGCTGCGAACCATCCCGCTGCTTTCGGATTACACGTGGAACCACACGACGCTGTGGGCGCTTAAAACAGATCCCGCGTACACATACCTGCAATGCGGATTTGATCCAGCCATCGCGCGCGAACAGATGCGGCGACTGCGCGAGAAGTTCGGGCAGGAGATTCTCTTCCACATGGAGTTCATGAAAAACGGAAGTGGCAAGGTGTTCCCGGGAGCCATCCCTCTGGTGTACTACACGACCGAGGAGCGGTTGAATGACATGATCGACTTCTGTCGGGAGATCGGCGTGTTCGTCGCCAATCCGCACGTGAACAATGTCGAGGGCGGCGGCCGCTACCGGGCCGACAACGTGCAACTTCTCGCCAAGATGCGTTACGACCCCAAGGGACTGCTCAATCCGGGTAAGATGGTCACCTTTCAGCCCGAAAGCGAAACGGCGGAAACGGCCACCACACGATGAAGACGTGGGTCCCCGACGCACGCAACTTTGCCTATCTCAACTGGAAGCAAGTGGACGCGTTGCCGCGCGACGCGACGCTGCTCGTGCTTCCGACGGCAGCGATTGAGCAGCATGGATATCACCTGCCGCTGGCCACCGATACGCTCATTAACAATCTTCTGCTCGGTCACGCCCTGCAAAAACTTCCGGCGGAGTTGCCGGTGTTCGCGCTGCCGCCCGTGCATTACGGCAAGAGCAACGAGCACATTGGCTTTGCCGGAACGCTGGCGGTGAGTGCGACAACGTTTATGGCGGTGCTGCGGGATATCGGAAAGAGTTTGTCGAGTGCCCGATTTCAGAAACTCGTGCTCTATAACACACACGGCGGGAACACCGCGCTCATCGATGTGATGGCCCGTGATCTACGCGCGGAGTTCGGGTTGCGCACATTCGCCTTGCATGGCTCGGGCGGCATCGCGTTTGAAGGTTTGTCCGCTCAAGAAAAAGCCTACGGATTTCACGCGGGCGAGGTGGAGACTGCACTGCTGCTCGCATCGATCCCCGAGCTGGTGGACCGTTCGGCGTACACGGTGAACTACATCGCGGACATCTCGCGTCCCGAATTGCTTCTCCCTGAAAACGCGCCCGCAACATTCGCATGGCTGACACGCGACATCGCGCCGAGCGGCGTGATGGGCGATCCGCGGCCGGCCACAGCCGAGAATGGCACCCGATGGCTCGAGCAGGCTGCAACGCGTCTGGCGGCGGCGCTGGAAGCCATGGCGCGCTATCCGAATCGTACTCAATCATGAGCGAAGCCGACTGGGTGGATTGTGGCAACGGCGTGCGCCTGGAACGGGGGGTGCGCTGCCGGATGTCGGATGGAGTTCACCTCGTGTCCGACCACTATCACCCGCCGCAATCGGGCCCTCAGGCCACATTGCTCATGCGACAGCCATATGGGCGCGATATCGCCTCGACCGTCGTGTATGCGCATCCCATATGGTTTGCGCGGCATGGCTACAACGTCGTGATTCAGGACGTACGCGGATGCGGGAATTCCGAAGGCGAGTTTTATCCGTTCCGCCACGAGGGGCACGATGGCGCCGAGACGATCGCGTGGCTGCGAACACGCGGCGATTGCAACGGCCGGATCGGTATGTACGGATTTTCCTACCAGGGAGCGACTCAGTTGCTCGTGGCGGCAGAACAACCGGAAGGCCTGGTCTGCATTTCTCCGGGCATGACGGCCTTCGACCTATACCACGGCTGGTTCTATCGCCAAGGCGCTCTGCGACTGGCAACGACTCTGGGTTGGGGTTTGCAGATGCTGAAGGCTGACACGCGCCGCAAAAAGCTGCGCGAGGCGAGCGATCGACTCGAGCGGGCATGGGCTTCGCTGTCATCACAAACGTCGTTTCTTCCGATCCGTGAGCATCCGGCGTTGCACGGCGAAGGCGTTCCTACATATGTGCTGGACTGGCTGGATCATCCGGAACCCGGCGAGTACTGGGAGTCACTGGATGTCAGTAAGACGCTCGAGCGCATTTCCGTTCCTGCGCTGCACATCTCAGGTTGGTACGACATATTTGTCGAAGGCAGCATTCAAGGATTCGTAGAGTTATCGAAGAGAGCAGGGACGGAAACCGCGCGCAAGAACCAATACCTGATTGCCGGCCCGTGGCAACACATTCCATGGGGCGACCGGATCGGCGCCACGGACTTTGGCTCTGAAGCTCTGCTCGATACCGACGCGATTCTGCTGCGCTGGTTTAACCATTGGCTGAAGGATTCGGGTGAGTTCGCGAGCGAACCGAAGATTCGTCATTTCGTACTCGGCGAGAATTCGTGGAAGCATGCCGAGGCTTGTCCGGCGAGCGCAAATTTTCCGGTCTTCCTGCACAGCAGAGGCAAAGCGAATTCGCGGAAGGGCGACGGCACGCTGACATCTGCCAAGCCACAATCGGACGAACCGACGGATGTCTTTGTCTATGACCCGGAAGTTCCCGTGAGTGCGCCGGGCGGATCGAAATCGCTCCCCGGTGCATTCGATCAGGCCACAATCGAGTTGGGGAACAATGTTCTGGTCTACACGACGGAGGCCCTCGCGGAACCGTTACGGGTCTTCGGCACGCCGCGCGTCGTCCTGTTTTGCACGACGTCCTCGGCACATAGCGACTTCACCGCAAAATTGGTGCGCGTGCGACCGAATGGCGGGGCGGAGTTCATCTGCATAGGCATCGCGCGATCGAGTTCGCTCTTCGCGGGGAAAAACTACATCGCGGACAAGATCCACCGATGGGAGTTCGATCTCGCGCCGACGTCCTGCTATTTCGGCGTCGGGGATCGCGTTCGCCTGGAGATCGCGAGCAGCGCGTTTCCTCTTTACGATCGAAATCCGGAAACGAATGTCCCGTCGTGCCGTGCGACTTCGTGGGATTGGCAGCGGTCCACCCAGATCGTTTATCACGACGCGGACCATCCATCGGCTTTGTATCTTCCGTCGGCAGAAGGCGCGGCATGAACGAAGGATTTGTCGCGCCACAGGTGGAACTCTCCGGAGTCAGCAAACAATATGGACCGGGAACAGCGGTGCTTTCGAATTTGACCCTGACTGTCGCGAAGGGAGAGTTCGTCACGCTGCTAGGACCGTCCGGATGCGGGAAATCCACGGTGTTGAAGTTAATCTCCGGTTTGACGCTGCCCTCGACGGGAATGATCAAGGTCGACGGCATGACTCCGAAGAATGCGCGCGAAACTGTCGCGTATATCTTCCAGGACCCAACCCTTCTGCCGTGGCGAACGGTTCGACGAAATGTTTGGCTAGGCCTCGAGTTGGAGGGCGTGAATGGCCAGCGGCGTGAGAAAAAAACGTCGTCGCTCCTGGGGCTGGTTGGCCTAGAGCACGTTGCCGAGGCGTATCCTCGCGAGCTTTCGGGCGGAATGAAAATGCGTGTTTCCATCGCGCGCGCACTGGCCACCAACCCGCGGCTGCTGCTGATGGACGAGCCGTTTGCTGCATTGGACGAAATGGCGCGCGACCGCCTCAATGAAGAAGTGTTGCGCCTGCGCGACGAACAGCAGTGGACCGCGGTCTTCGTGACCCACTCGGTCGCGGAGGCCGTTTTTCTTTCCACGAGGATCGTTGTGCTCGCTCCAAATCCCGGGCGCATCCACGCGGTCATCGAAGTCGAGTTTCCGTTTCCGCGGACGGCTGCACTTCGATCAAACGTAGACTTTGGGGAAATGGTGCTGCGGGTGTCGCGAACTTTGCGAGAGGCCGCGCCGCAATGAAGAAGCATCTCGTAGCGCTCGGAAATGCGGTGTTGGTTTTCGTGGCTCTGCTCGTATTGTGGCAACTCGTCCTAAGGATCTTTCGCGTGCCGCGCTTCATGCTGCCATCGCCACTCGCAGTTGCCAAGGCGGTCATTGCGCGCTTCCCTTCCCTTTTGACTTCATTTTCCATCACCGCCGAAGAAGCGGCTGGTGGACTTCTCGCGAGCATTGCCGTTGGTGTTCTTGTGGCACTGATCTTCGCGCAGTCGCGCTGGATCCGGCGCATGCTTTATCCCTACACGATTCTGCTGCAGACAGTGCCGATTGTGGCGATTGCTCCGTTGATTCTGATGTGGATCGGAGCGGGCACGGCGGCGGTGACGCTGATCGCTTTCATCATCTCGCTGGCCCCGATCATCGCCAACACTACGCAGGGACTGATCAGTGTCGACGAGAACCTGGTGCACTTATTTCTGATGCACAACGCGTCGCCGCGGCAGGTACTCTTCAAACTGCGGCTACCCAACGCGGTGCCGTCTCTGTTCGTGGGGATACGCATTGCCAGCGGGATCGCCGTCATCGGAGCGATCACGGGCGAACTGTTTGCCGGCTCGACGCAAGTAGGCCAAGGTGGACTCGGGTACTCGATCCTGTACGCGCTATCGCAATTGCAGACCGACTATTTGTTTGCGCTGGTGTTTGCCGCCACCGTGCTGGGCTTCAGCTTCTTTTTCGTCGTGATGTTTCTGGAATGGTACTTCCTTCACCGCTGGCACGAATCCGCCCGCACTCCGGAGACAGAATGACGTACGCATTTTCGCCGGGAGGACGACGATGTTGCGACTAGAGACCGAGACCGGTTGGTGGCTGGTGACGCACCCCGACCACGCGCGCCTGGCGGGCGCATTCGCCGAGCGTTGGGGCAACGATGTTTTCGTGGCACCGGAGCCTCGCGCCAACGTACTGAAAGGGATCGCCCGGCATGACGATGGCTGGGCCGCGAGGGATTCCGCGCCGCAGATTACTCGCCAAGGGAAGCCCAGCGCATTCTCCGTGGAACTGGTCGGAAAATATTCGGCCTTCGAGGAGATCGATTTGGCGGACTATCTCGCGGTGCGCGACCGAGCGGTACGGCTGATTGCGGCGGAGGATCCTTACGCGGCCATCCTCATTTCCATGCACACCTACAACCTGCTCACCGAGCACGCAGACCGGTCTACGATCGCGCCCGCCCAGTTGCCGCTCCTGGACACCTTTTTGGCACAACAGAAAGCGCTTCAACAGGAACTATTGCGCCACATCGCGAACAATCCGCAATTTGCGGGCCGGCAGGCCAGCGAATCGGCCATCCTAGATCACTTTCGACTCTTGCAGGCGACCGACAACCTGTCGTTGCTCACGTGCGTGGACTTTCGAGCGCCCGCTCACTTGTTGCATCCGCTTCCGGTCCGCGGCGGCGAGTCGCGGCGGGTGGACGTGCGCGCCGTTGGGCCACGGCACTTCGTACTGCATCCGTATCCGTTCGCCGACCCCTCGCTGACGTTTCAGTTCCCGGCGCGGCATGTGGGAGGCAAAGTGTTTTCGACGTCCGCGGATCTGCAGGAACGATACAGCGCAGCGCCGGTCGAGGTTCTGTCAGTGGTTGTGTGCGCAAATTGAGGTCGAGCTAGCTCAGAATCAGAAGATTTGCCTGGCCGGGAGAACATGCTTCGGGATCGACGCACTGACCGTGAACATTGGCTCGTTCACGACCTGGCTCAAGCGGAGATTCATCGCGACACTGCAGAGCAAGTACGCGTGAACATCGGAAAAGCCCCAATGCGCCACGAGTAAATCAATCATTCGCGACGTGGCGGTGCGCGCGGCGCATAGCGCGTCCGTTGACGACTCAACCACCACCCATGCTTCGCCTTCGAGGGCCGGAGACTTGCCTGCCTCCACGATTGGGCCCGCGAGATTCTTCTGCTTGTGCAATCGAAAGCGGAGAGTCACGTCCACTGGACATTCGATTCCGTTGATGCAGACCTCGCCGTCTCCCTGGGCGGCGTGCGCGTCGCCGACCGAGAAGAGCGCGCCGTCATTCAGCACGGGCAAATACAAAGTCGCGCCGCTACACAACTCACGCACATCCATATTTCCGCCGAAAATTCCCGGCGGCCTGGTGCGAAATTCTCCATCCTCGGCGGGAGCGACGCCCATCACACCGCAGAACGGACGCAACGGTACGACCGCGGGAGCGAGCGATCGGCTCACAGAGTCTTCCAGTTGCCAGTGAAACAAGAACGGATCGGTAAAGCGCTCTTTCAGAAAACCGAGGCCGGGGACCACACTCGACCAGCCCCATCCCTTGTGCGCGATGTCGAGGACGTCGATCTGCAAGACATCGCCAGGTTCGGCTCCGTACACGAAAATTGGCCCCGTCAACGCATGGATGCGGCCGCGATCGATTTGCAGGTATTCTTCGACCGTCATTCCCGGCTTGACCTGAGCCCCACTCGAATCCACGCACTCGAAGTGCACAATGTCGCCGGGTACGATCGTCAATCTGGGCTTCAGCGCACGATTCCACCGCGAATGCGTGGGCTCGGCCGAGAGAGAATGCTCAGCCATCTACTCAACCTCAACCGTCATCTGGACTTCGACGAGCGCGTTCTTCGGGAGGGCGGAAACCCCGATGGCGGCGCGCACGTGCCGGCCGGCTTCGCCCCACAGTTCGACCAAAAGATCTGACGCACCGTTGATCACCTTGGGAGAATCGGCGAAGCCGGCGACGGCATTGACATATCCACTGACGCCGATCACGCCGCGCACCACTTCGAGCGAACCGAGATGCTGACGCAGGACGGATAGCTGCGTGAGCGCGCAGGCACGCGCCGCCGCATATCCATCATCAGTGCTACGGTCGAGGCCAACTGTCCCCGCGATCACGCCATCCGAATTGCTGGAGATCACGCCAGCGAGATACACGACGCGCCCGACCGTTTTAGCGGGCAAATAGTTTCCGCCCGAGACGGGCGGGGAGGGCAAGACGATACCCAACTCCTTCAGTCGCGCTTCCACACCGCCAGCCATTGACGCGTCCTGCCCCGTGAAGAAAGTGAATCACTGTAGCACACCGCTTTTCTTTTCTTGCCTCACTCACGCGCGCTTCGCTAACATGTGCCATGCGTTCGGGCCAATTCTCCTTTATTCTTCCAGGATTTTTTTTAATCGCATTCGTCCTGACTGCCTTCTCGGGTAACGCTCGCTCGGCTCCTTCAAGCCTGATTTCCAAAGCTGCCGTTCAGCGTGCCGCCCCAACGGACCTCGAAATCGGCGGCGATCTGGCTTCGCTTCCGGCGGGAAGCACGCGCTATTTATCGCGGGAAGACCTGCTGCGGTTGCCGCAAGTCACATTCACCGCAACGAACGATCCGAACTTCACCAAGCCGACCGAGGTCAGCGGAGTTCTGGTCGAGACTCTTGTAAGCGAGATTTCCGGTTCGCCTGACGCTGACCTCGCGATCGCCATCAGTTCCGATCAATACCGAGGGCATTATCCTCGTGCTTATCGTCAGGAACATCATCCCGTGCTGGTACTGAAAGTGAACGGGCAACCTCCGGATCGCTGGTCCAAAGATTCGGAAGGCCATGGCCTCGAAATGGGGCCATACATGATTTCGCATCAGGACTTCAAACCCGCCTTCCGCGTACTTGCGCACGAGGACGAACCGCAGATCCCGTGGGGCGTGGTTCGGATGGAATTTCGCGACGAAAAGAAGGTGTTGAGCGCGATCGCGCCTCAGGGATCAGGAGACAGCGTGGGAAAGGCGCAAGACGGATATCGGATCGCGCAGCAAAATTGCTTTCGCTGTCACAACATGAATGTCGAGGGCGGGCGCAAGGCCCATCGTCCCTGGCTTGTCCTTGCCGCCTGGGCGGAATCGTCCCCGGATTATTTCGCGGGCTACGTTCGAAATCCGCAGGCGCAAAACCCGCGCGCCCAGATGACAGCAAATCCCACCTACGACGATGCCACGCTACAGGCGCTGATCGCCTACTTCCGAACGTTCGCGCCCGCGGAGAAGCCATGATCCTGCGCGTCGCGAAGATCGCCCTGATCTTCGCTGTGGCTTTGTTTTACACATTCGTCGTTCTGAACAATGTGACGGACTACGATTCCAACTACCAGTTCGTCCGTCATGTGCTGATGATGGATTCCACCTTCCCGGCGAACCACGGCATGTGGCGCGCGATCAACTCACGCGCGATTCACACCGCTTTTTACGTGTCGATCATCGCCTGGGAGTCGATCACCATGTTGCTCGCATGGGCGGGAGGATTCCGGCTGATACGCTCGTTTTCCGCTGGGGCTATCGAATTTCATCGGTCGAAAAGCGTTGCGGTTCTGGCCCTCACGACAGCTCTCCTTATGTGGCTGTTGGCGTTTTTGAGCGTGGGAGGCGAATGGTTCCTGATGTGGCAATCGCGCACCTGGAATGGACAGGATGCGGCCTTCCGCATGTTTACTGTGATCGGAATTGTGCTGATGCTGGTGGCGCTGCCTGACTCGGAAGTGCAGCCCTAAGCGGGCTGATCGTGAAGGCGAAATGCCGCCCCGCCCTCATGCGAATCAGATGGTTACGAATGGGTTGCCCGTGCTATTGGCAAAAGGAATCCCGATCCTTCATACTACGCGGAATCCCCCGGCGAGCGACCAGCGAGTTCTCACGCAGTCGAATCGCACATTTTTCGATCTGGTGTGTCAGGGAGGTTCGGAAGTATGAGTACGCGAAATCTAGCATTTGCCTTTTTCCTGCTGGTTTTTTCCCTTCCGCTGTTAGCTCAGTCCGGGGATACGCAACAACCTGCTCCAGAGCAAGGACAGACGGAGCCTGCGGCGCCTGCAGGTGGCGGCCACTATCGATCACGCAGACAACCGCCCTGCTGGAAGGAGGCAGGCATCACTCCCGAGATGGTCAATCAGCGCTGGCAGATTGAAGACAACGCCAAGGGGAAGATCAGCGCGGTCTGCACCGATACGTCTCTGAGCGCCGAGCAGAGACTCGCCAAGATCCACGAGATTCACCAGCAGACCGACGCCGAGATCGCGAAGATCATCCCGGAAAAGGAACTGACCGCGTTCAAGGCATGCCAAGCGGAGCGGGATAAGGAAAAGGCAAGCCATCCCTCGAAAGTTCCCGAGAAAGAGTTGGGGCCATGCGGCGGAGCGATGCCAAGCGGCGGCGCTATGTCGGAGCACCAGCACTGAGGGTAGCCGGCCCAACATCCGCGCTCGAGAATACGAGGTGGATTACGTCGCGACTGAGCGGAGGATCTCAGGACCATCAGCCTTGGAGGCGGCCGGATCTGTCCAATCACTCAGGATGTAGAGAGGTTTCGAGAGCGGGTTGCGCCGTTCGCTTAAACCAGCCCCAAAACCGGTCTCCTGACTGCGGCTTGCGACTGTGAGCTTACCTACTTTCCACTCAGGTTGGGCTTTGCACATGTCAGTACTCCACGTGGTAGACAGTTCCCATCATCTTGTTGTCACGACGTTCTCCGGGCAAGTAACGCTCGATGAAATCGCGGCAGCCTGTACGAAGCTCGGCCGGGACCACGACTTCCGGCCAGACTACCGCCAACTTGCGGACTTATCACAGGTATCGCAGCTGAACCTGAACGACGAAGATATGCGTTCGATTCGTGAGATCTACGACCCGTTCTCGAGCCAATCGCGGCGTGCGTTTGTGGTTTCAGACCCCGGGGGTACGCTCGGAACAGTTAAAAGCTATCAATCGATTGGTGGAGGCGATCAGTTCCAGGTCTTCCCCTCGTTGCTCGACGCCATAAACTGGCTAAACTTGGGCGCGACGGTGCTGCCAGCTGTGAGCGTGACAAGCTCGCTTAGATTCGCTTCCGCCAGCAGCAGTGAGAGCTACTCCGTCGATAGTTCCTGCAACACACCCCGGTCGTTTCAGCCTTTGCGAGGATTAGCGAAGAAGGCAAAATGGTAAGCGCTGGGGCTCCGACTTCTGTGTGGTATGGAGACTCCTTCGTAGACTGACGCCTCCCGCCGGGAAGGTGGGCCTCGCGTTCGTGGCACTGCACTGTGCGAACACCACCTCCCAAGATAGATACCAATCTCTTTCCTCATGGCTGGCGGACGACTGAAAGAGCTGGCCGGCTCGAAGGCGACGAAGTGGTCACCCTTCTTTAGCTCGCTTTGGCTTCTTCGTCACGCTTTCGAAAGGCGGCTTCTCCAGCGTCGGAGACCTCGACCCACTTCGGATGAGGCGAGGCCTCGGCGTCGTAGTTGTCATGCCAGTTCCACCACTTGTATGGCGGGGTCTGCGGGTAGCCCTCTGGCGACTCCTCCCAGGTCTCCTGACGGCCGAGCGGCGTTATGTCGAGGTAGCTCCATGTGCTCCCCATCGCTTCGTCGCCGCGACTGTTGATGAAGTACGTACGGAACACCCGCTCGCCATCACGGAAAAACACGTTGTGGCCGTGCCATTCATCGACGCCGAAGTCCTTGTCGAAGCTATCGGTGATGGTGTACCAGGGCATCTCCCAACCCATCCGCGCCTTCAGGCGTGCAATGTCCGCCTGCGGTGCGCGTGAGGCGTAGACGAGGGTGGTGTCGCGAGAGTTCAGATGGGCCAGATGCGCGACCTGATCGGCGCCGAAGGAGCAGCCGCGACAGGCGTGCTCGGGCCAACCGAACACTCCAGGTTCGAAGAAGGCGCGATAGACGATCAACTGAGGGCGGCCCTCAAACAAATCGAGCAGGTTTACCTTGCCCTTCGGTCCGTCGAACTCGTACTTCTTCTCAACCACAGTCCACGGCATCCGTCGACGCTCGGCGGCTAGCGCATCTCGGGAACGGGTCAAGGCCTTCTCGTTCATGAGGAGCTGCTCCCGCGCAGCCTCCCACTCCTGCTGCGAAACGATCGGGCGTGTCTTCATCGCGACCTGCCCTGTCGGGCGCTCCTCGTTTCTGTCTTTGCTTGCCATATCCTTTCTCCTTTGCTGTCTGAAACAGTGCTAGATTTCTTAACGCGCTCGGCGAAATGCGCACGCCCGAAAAGATCGCGCCGCGAACGAGCCACGCTTCTCCGTTTCCAGTTTAGTGTGCCGTGCGTGTCGCCACCTTCCTCTTCTCGGTCGCCTCTCGACGATCATTCGGTTTCCCTTTTCATGACCAGTTGTTTTGTGGCCATGTACGAATACTGATGCAGGAACCGATGCGATTGGGAGTAACAAGTGTGACGTGGTTTCCATGAACTCGCATGCCGCGGCGGTGTGGTGTCCCGCTCGCCGCGACTACGCAGCAGGCCATTCGTCTCACCGCCGACTTGGCTACACCTTTTTTCCTCAAGGGGACATCGGGCGCAGAGGAGCGGTTTTTTGTCCAGGCATGGAAATAAGACGCACCCAACCCCTCTGCAGGAGTTCGGCGAGACCTGTGAGCGGTGTCTCGATCGCTTCCGGAGCAAACAAGTGCGCGAGTGCCATCGTGCCCCACCACCGAGTACGGCTCGACAACCCTCGCGCAACCTGCCAGCGCATCACGTATTAAGGGTAGCTAACCACCGTCACCGGCTTATCAGGGTTGGCGATGGTCGAAGACCCACCGGTGCCGTTGATCACATTCAGAATGCCTCCCGACCCACCAGTAGAGAGGAAGATGGTCAACAAATCGTGAAAGCTTGCTGCTGGGAGCGTGGTTGGAACTTCAAACGCGTTCGCCGCGTAAATGTTCACACCCTGATTGAAGAAGCTGTAACTACCCATGCCGTACCCCGTAAAGCTGCTGACCGTGTCGGCAACTTTGAATGCTGCCCAGCCGTCAACGCCTGGCGCCTCCATCCAAGCTGCCTGGCTGGGCGGGTCGTAGGGCATCTCGTTCTGGAAGAAGACGTCTGTGCCGTTGTTGCCGTTCCAGATCACCTCGTACTTCTGGTAGTGCTCGACGAAAAGGCCGTAAGCGGTCGCGTTGTCACCGTTAACGATGACACCGGTGTCCGCGGTATTGCTGGTCCAGCCGACTCCGTTGCCGTGATCGGCTCTCCACGCCCAGATATCGTCAAGAATGACGTTCTTGCTGTTCACCACCAGGCTGGTGGTGGCGCTGCCCGCCGTCGCGCCTCCGATTCGGAAAAACACGTCGTGGAGCGCTGTAGGATCGGAGGCGTCATTGTCACTACGCGGGTGGCCGCTTCCGACTTGAAGCAATGCGGGAGAGTTGGTTGCGCCCGCGTCGAAGATCATCCCCGAAATCAGGATCCCTTTCGCATTGGCGACAGTCATCGACACGATCCCATTTTCGGGCACCAATGTCGGGAAGCCCAGACCGATCACCACGGTATCGGGGCGCGTGACCTGAATACTCTGATCCAGCTGATAGATACCCGGAGTAAGGATAAGGTTTCTGCCTGAACCCAAGGCAGCATTCATTGTTTCTACTGTGTCGGTGGGTTTGGCAACGAAGAACTTGTCGATTCGGATCGATGAACCCGGCGTCGCGCCGCCACCCCATGTCGTGCCTGCGGAATTGCGTTGCACGGCGGGGATGAAGACGTTGTACTGTCCGTTGGAGTCGAGGTACAGGTATGGCGCCTCCCGTGTTACTGGGCTGCTCGCCACCGTTGTATAGGGGCCACCGCATGACGCCTGGCCGGGAAAACACTGTGCGGGAGCGCCCACAACACCTGAAAAGACCTGGTTCCACACGCCGTTGGTCCAGCCATCGAGCTTGCTGTTCCTGACGATCCACTGCTGCTGCGAACCGTTGATCACCGTGCTGTTGTCGAATTCGGAATCGGCGATGAAGCCGCCGCTCGCGAACGATGGAGACGTGCAATAGTCCATAAGCGTGGTCAGCCCATTGACCTGGACCCGGCGCATCGGGGAGGCCTGCGAGACCGCCCAGAACTCCCCCGTGTGGCAGCCAAACGTGGGGTTGGTCACGTTGATGGTCAGATTCGACAACGACCGCCAGAAGTTCACCAGAGCAATGCAGTTGTTGGCGCCGAGGCACTGGTTGTACACGTTGACGGAACCATTGATCACGACGTCGCTCGGAGAAAGGCCTAGGCCCGCCACCGCAGTGTAGTAGCCGACTTGGAAATTGAGCGGCGCTGCACTGGATCCATAGGTGCCCGGCTCGAACAACAGCGCATACCGTTGCGTCCCGAACTGATTGGAAACTTGTTGGTTTGCCACCGCATCGACGGTCGCCTGGATTTGGGTCAGCGGCATGGTGGGATCGAAGATGTAGACATTCGCACCGAAGTCGGGTTTTCGGGACGACGCCTTCGCGCCGGCCACTGCGGCTATGACGCCGCTGCTGGAATGGAATGTGAACGACTCAGTAGCAACGAGAGGCAGCGAGAAGAACGCGGGCACAAGAGCCGCAATCGTTACAGCACTCAAGACAAGCAGGGGAATACGTCCCCGATGCCACCTGAATATCTCCATAATCACCCTCCTTCAACTAATTCGGTTGGATTGTTGCCAGAGAAGATGCAGGTCCTGACGCACCGGCACCGGTCCGATGCGATTTGTGGCGCTGTTGACAATTAACGAGCTCGAGGAGCGAATGCGTCGGCGAGTGAGGCGTGCAGAGCAACCACGTCTTAGACCAGTGGCGAAGATTATTCCGGGGAGAGTGTCGACTCGAACGAGATTATCTCTTGGCGTTACAGTTAACGACGAGCCTGTCTGCGCTGCTCTCATAGTTAAGACTTTTTTCAGATCTTGCGTACCGTTCCACGGATTACGAATTCCGTTGGCAGAATTCGTCGGCTGAAAGCCATCCGAGAGTCGTGCAGACGCTCGAGAAGCATTTTCATGCAGTTCTCGCCGATCGCCTCCTTGTTAACCCGAACTGTAGAAAGCGGCGGGTCCATCAGAACGGCTTCTTCCCGATCGTCAAACCCGACCAAACTGATGTGGTCCGGCACTTTTAGGTTGTGCCGGGACAATGCTCGCCAGAGCCCGAAGGCGATTTCGTCGTTGCCGGCAACCACCGCTGTGGGTCGTGACTCGCGGGCCAGGATTCGCTGTGTGCTATCTTGCCCAAAATCGACGAAACTCTGGGAGTTTTGGGACGCGATGAGGACAGGTCTCAGCTTGTTCTCGCGCATCCCCTGCTCGTAGCCCTTAAACCGCCGATAAAGCCATGGATAGCTGAAGGTGTCGCCGACGAAGGCAATTCGGCGGTGACCATTGCTGATCAGGTAGCGCGTCGCCTGCAGGGCTCCGTTCAGATCGTCGAAGCCTACTTCATCGAACTGCAGCGTTTCTTCCAATCCCAACACGTTGTTGCTGAATGCAACGAAGGGCATATGAATGCTCTGGATCCTATGGAGCAAATTCGGATAAGTCGTTCCCGCGAGAATCACTCCGTCAATCAAGCCGTGCTCCTGGAGAACGGGGGGCAAGTCGATCCGATCGGGCGGCGTTCTAGGTGAATAGTGTAGCGCCGCAAATAACACGTGCTGTTTGACGCGAGTGGCGTAGGATTCGACGCCTTGCAGGATGCGTGCATGAAACGGGTGCAAAAAATCTCGGTTGCTTAGCAAAAAGCAGACCATCTCCGCCCGTTTCCGTAGCATGCGGCGTGCCTGAGCATTGGGACGAAACCTCAGACGGGAGATCGCCTCGAGGACTCGCACACGTGTCTTTCGGCTTACCTGAGAGCTGGAATTGAGGACGCGCGAAATGGTCCCGATGCCCACCCCCGCGGCGCGCGCAACATCGCGAATCGTGGCTTTTTTATCTGGAACCGCTTCCACCATAGTGGCGTTTTCTTCTCCGGACCTCTCGTTTTCGTGCGGCCCCTCTGAGGAACTACCCGCGACTGTGCCGTCGATAGATGGCGAGTCTAGCATCCACGAGGCCACCGTGTCATATGGTCATTTCAAGCCGAGCTTGTTGGTGGCGGGCACAGAAATCCAACGATGGATCCGGCGAATGTTTGCGCTTGACACGTTGGTCAGACCGGGATAGGGTTTGGAACCGGTTCCACACAAATCGCCAGTTTCGCAAAGCGAGTGGGGTGGGTGATGAATACAGTCAGGCATTGGTCACTTCCGCTTTCGAGTTTTATCGGCAATTGTCCCCATCACGCGAACGTCCGAGATCGTGTGACAGGCGCCACGGGATGTTCATTCAAACGGTCGCAGCTCCCCATCGCCGTCCTGCTCGGCGCAATACTCGTCTTGCTCCCCCTGCACATGGTCGGCCAAGCTGTGAATGCAGCCCTGCTTGGTACTGTTTCAGACTCCAGTGGCGCTGTGGTAAGCGGAGCAAAAGTCACGGTCACGGAAATAAAGACCGCATTCCGGCGCGTAGCTTCCACGAACAGCAGTGGAAACTATCTATTCGCCGATCTCCCTCCTGGTCAATATGAAGTTGCCGTAGATCATGAAGGATTTCGTCGAGCGGTTCGCAGCTCTATCGATGTCTTGGTGAACAGCGACGTCCGCGTCGATCTGGTGCTTCAACCTGGCTCTGCGAGCGAAACAGTTGTGGTCACCGGGGAACCTCCGATTCTGCAAACAGACCGCGCGGACATCGGCCGAAAGATCGAAACCCGGCAGGTCGAAGATCTTCCCTTGACCTACAACCGCAATTTCCAAGGCCTACTGAATTTGGTGCCGGGAACGACTCGGGCGCATCGCGAGCATTCGTCCTTCTTCAACGCGCAAGATAGCCTGAGAACAGAGGTAAACGGGCAGTCCGGGCTCGCCAACAACCTGCAATTTGAGGGAGTGGATGATAACGAACGCACGGGCCTACTGCAGGTCTACATTCCACCAATAGAGGCGATCCAAACCGTGGACGTCACAACCAGCAATTTCGATGCTGAGTTAGGCCGAGCCGACGGGGCAGTCACAAATGTGATTCTAAAGTCAGGGACGAATGAGTTTCATGGTGCCGCTTACGAGATTAATCGCATCAGCGCACTGGCTGCCCTTCCCTATTTCCAGACAACCACGCCCAAGACGCCCAGCGTTTACAACTACTATGGGGCAAACATCGGCGGGCCAATCATCAAGAACAAGACTTTTTTCTTTGGCGACTTCTTGCGTGTCGACGATCACCAGGGCCAATTCTTTGCGGGTGTTGTATCGCCGCAGGCCTTCCGGAACGGGGATTTCACAAGCACGTCTACTCCGATCTTTGACCCGTCCACAGGGAATCCAGATGGGACTGGCAGAACACAGATCTCTTGCAGCACGGCATGCCCCATCAATCCAGCAACGGGCACGCTTTACCCGGCAGGAACTCTCAACACGATCGATACGACAAGAATCGACCCTGTCGTGCAAGCGATCCTGGCCAAGGTTCCCTTGCCGAATGTGAACGCCGCCAACAATTTTCAAGGGACGACGAAATTCGCGAAAGACGGCACGTCGTTTGACGCGAAAGTGGACCACAACGCCACCCAAAACAGCCGCATTTCCGGTCGTTTCAGTTTTCAAAATCAAAGCCTGCTTCAAACACCGATTTATGGCGAAGTGGGTGGACCCTCGAATGGGAACTTCTCGGGAACCGGCACGCAACGCATTTGGAATACCGCAGCGAATTTCGACCATATATTTTCGCCTCGGTTGGTGACTGAAGCGCGCTTGGGCGTGAATCACTATCGCAATGTGGCCAACAATACCGACCGCGGAGCAACCATTCAGAACGAGATCGGCGTGAACATTCCTGGCGCGAACCTCGGAGATCTCAATTCCAGCGGGATGGCATGCGCCAACGTTCCGGGTGCAGCCGGTGGGGGAACTGCTGGCTGCCTGGTCGGTTATTCTGGAAGCTTGCCTTGGGTACGCGGCGAAACGAATATTGATGCCGTCAACAGTTGGACCATGACGCGCAGCAATCACACCTTGAAGTGGGGCGTCGACGTTCGGCGGGTGCGGGACGATCTGGCGCAGTGGCAGTCGCAGAATCCTCGCGGGATCTTCAACTTTAGCGACTCGGTTACCGGACTCAAAGGTGGACCTAAAACCAGCGACCAAGTCAATGGATTTGCTGACTTCTTGTTGGATATGCCCAATTCAGTCGGCAGAGATGTACCCATCAACTCCAAAACGTTTCGAGGCACAGAATTCTTCACATATGTGCAGGATACCTGGCAGATCACCAGGAAGCTGACGTTGAGTCCGGGTCTGCGCTGGGAGTTTTATCCCCCATTCACGCCCGCGGCGGCGGGGCGCTTCTCGAATTATGATCCGACTACCAATCAGCTGATCATCGCTGGAGTTGGGGGACACCCGCTCAATCTGGGCCGGCAAACAAACTACAAGGATTTCGCGCCGCGGTTCGGAATTGCTTATCGCTTGACCGAGCAGACTGTCGTACGCGCAGGTTATGCGTTAAGCTACGCACCTTTTCCTGATAACGATTACGCCTTTAACTTTCCTGTGTTACAGAACAATGTGTTCAATGCACCAAACAGCTTCAGGGCCGCCTCTCCCTCGATGGCAACTGGATTTCCACCGCCGATCGTCACAGCGATTCCTGCAAGCGGGATTATCCCGATTACGGGAGCGCTCGCGAACTCGAGCTATGTCGATGTCAACTTGAAGTTTCGTGAACCTTACGTAGAATCTTGGAACTTGGCCGTGCAACGCGCTCTGCCGGGAAAGTTCGTCGTGGAAGCGGCCTACGTCGGCAATCACGGCGTAGATTTGCCCACGGTGTTTAACCTCAACGCGGCAACCGTTGCCGGATCAGGTCAAGCGGGCCGGCCTCTCGTGCAGCGCTTTGGCATCGACGGCCCGAGTGGCGATGTACCGCTTAAGTTCGTGGGCACAAGTTCGAGCTATCATTCTCTCCAGGTAAAGTTCGACCGGAAGTTTTCGAACGGCTTTCTGATGAGCACTGCTTATACATACAGCAAAGCTCTCGGATATAAGTCCGACGGTGGCTCGGTCACGATTAATAGTACCGTTGGAGGTCTTGCTGACTACATCGGCGGAGACATTCGTAGGAACTATGCTCCATTGGAATACGACCGCCGCCACACTTTCGTGAATAGCTTGGTTTATGAGCTTCCCTTTGGAAAATCCAAACCGTTCGTGGCTTCGGGCATTGGCAGTCAGCTTCTTGGCGGATGGCAGGTCAGCACGATATTAACGATGATGAGCGGGCTACCCTTGGTCTTAAGCGGTGGCGGAACACTAAACGCCCCTGGGAATCAGCAAGTGCCCAACTTCAATGGAACCTTCAAAATACTGCACCATATTGCGACGTCCTGGTTCGAAACCAGCGACTTTGCCAAAGGCCCCGACAACGCTTTGGGGACGGCTCCGCGCATCGCGTTCAGTGGCCCGGGACTGTTTGACTTCGATGCGTCGCTGTTTCGCAGGTTCCCCATCAAGGAGCGAGTGGGCTTGGAATTTCGCGCGGACGCTTTCAGCATAACGAACACGCCCCAGTTCAGCAATCCGGTGACAAACTTCAATTCGAGCAGCTTTGGCCTGGTGACCAGCACGCGCACGGCTCCTTTTGGAGGAAATCGCTCGGTCCAGTTGGGCGCGAAGCTGACATTCTGACCCTATCGGCGCAAAAGCAAGATCTGCCATCGTCCGACCGAAGAGTCTCAGAGTCTTATTGCCTGGACAGTTTTGACAATAAGTCAGCATATAAATACGAGTGCCGACATTAAGCAAAACGGATTTCTGGCGTTGTCGTCGCCTTCCGATCAGAAACCCCCGATCACCACGCTTTGCCCGTTATCGGGGGAGTGGCTGCAACCGGTTCTCAGGGACGTGTCGTTGCCTATCCCGTTACTACTACTGCAACGTGTCGTATTCTTACGCTACCGAAAACGGCAGCTGCTCTACGCCCAGCAGTTAACGAATTGAGAGATCCGATGATCACACGACGGAGATTCCTTGCCACCACAGCATGCACCGTGGCTGGCGCACGTTTTCACGCACAAGTTCAAGGCAAGGTTCGGGTTGTCCTAAGCATCCCCAAGGAAGCGATTGGTCCTCGTATGCCGATCGACTTTGTTGGTCTGTCTTATGAGGTGCAGCAGCTCGCGGACCCGAGTTTCTTTTCGGCGCAGAACAGCGGCTTGATTCATGAGTTCAAAGCACTATCGTCAACCGGTGTGCTGCGCCTTGGGGGCAACACCAGCGAGTTCGCTTACTGGAAACCTACGCCTGACTCTCCCGAACCAGAACATCCTCAAGTCCGTGAGGTCACGGGCGAGCCGAAGGCTCGGTACTACGGGGTGACGGTCGAGGCAGTCAGGAACCTGGAGGAGTTCCTCCGAGCCACTGGTTGGACCTGCGTGTACGGCATCGGGATGGGCACGAATACACCGGCACGCGCCGCCGAGGAAGCGGCCTTCGTAGCCGAGACGCTGGGCAACCGCCTGCAGTACTTCCAGATCGGAAACGAGGCAGATCTATTTGACCGACATCTGCGCGATCCGAAGGCGTGGTCAGCCAAAACGTATCTGCAAGAATGGCTCACGCTGGCGCGGGCAATCGCAATTCGGGTGCAGGCCGCAAAGTTCGGCATGCCTGATGTGGCGGGTGCCGTATCATGGCTAACCGAGATTGCGGATCAATGGCCCTCCATCCAGGCTCCACCTCAAGTAACTACCCTGACTCATCATTATTACTTTGGCGGGCCGGCGACGAACCCCGAGGTCAACATTTCGAACCTGCTGAAACCTGCGACGATGCAAAAGGTGCAGAACACAGCGAGTATCGCAACGGCTGCTGCCAGTAAGATCGGTGCGCGCGTGCGGATGACCGAAGGCAACACCTGCTATCGCGGAGGCAAGCCGGGTGTCTCCGACGTCTTTGCTGCTGCGCTTTGGTCAGCCGACTACTCGCTGCTGCTGGCGAGTAACGACTACTCCGGCGTCAATCTGCACGGTGGTACGGGCAAATCCGTGGCCAATTCCGTGGGAGGGTCGTTGCCCGGCGATGCGCTTTTGCAAGCGAATGGCGAAACCCCCGAACAAATTGCAGCACATCCGCATCCTTTCTATACACCGGTTGCGACGTTTGGCTCGGAGTATCTGTTGGAGCCAGTCGCGTACGGGCTCAAGTTTGCAGGCTCGTTCAGCGGCGGAACACTGTTAAAAACGGAGTTCTCGACGAAGCTCCAGGATGCGGGAGTCAATGCAACCGCGTATGCCGCGAAACTGCCTGGCGGGCACACATCCGTGATCATTCTGAACAAGGACGCGGCAGTAGACGTTGAGGTCGAACTCGACTTTGGTCTCGGCATGAGCGGAGCGGTGGAAACCGGAACACTACACGCATCGGCACTAGACAGCCGCGAAGCGCACATCACCACGTCAACGAAGGCCGAGTCGCTCAAGCAGGGTAGGTACTCCGTCATTGTTCCCCATGCGAGTGGATTATGCGTGACACTGAGTTGAAGCTCTGACACTTTTCATTTCATCTGTGGACCTGTTTAAAGTCGAAATAAGCCAGATTCATGTTGCCGAGCGTCAATATGTGTACAGTGATGACGTTTTTCCCCTTGCTGAGGTGAACTTTGAAAAGTTGCGAGGCCAGGTTCCAGTGGTGCCATTGACGCCAGGCAAGCGGGTCTGCAGGATCGTTTGTAGACGTGATCTCGAGAGGTCCGGTCGCGTCCTTTCCATTCACATCGACTGATATGGTTCCACCACGATTTGATGTGTAAAGGAAATCGGCTGCGTACGTTCCCGCATGGATCACATTTACCGAAATGTTGAACCACTCTCCGGGTTCGGTCCAGCCAACATAAGGCAAGCCTTCGGGAGGAACGGTCTTGTCGAAGGGATTGTCGTCAACCGGGTTCGGCTTCCGGTGAAACTTCGTGTATGAAGTATCTACTCCCTCATGGATACGAAATTCATTGAGGTAGGTCCCATCAGCCGGATTCAACTCTCCACTGCCGTGATTTTGCGGATCGGTATCGTGATACGCGACTCCTTGGCCGCCCAAGTCATAGTAGGCGCACAAAACGCGCCCCGGTATTTTCTGTGGACCGTCTCGATAGCCGCTGTCGTGATACGGCAAGCCCTTGTACTGACTCAAAAATGACTGGGAAAACGTAGTCGTCGTTAATGTCGACGCTGCTATGAAGCATAAGAAAAACACTCGTGGGCTCATTCTCCAACTCCCCTCAACACCCTACCTACAAATCGAATGCTCCGATGGACAGCTCGGGCTGTCGGTAACCAGAGCCGGCGAAGCTTCCTTAAATCAGGGGAAGTATCGATGGCGGCTGGCGTCCGACCGTTTACATGGACATGCGCACCTTCGCTCCCGAGCGACTTGGCGATGGCAAACCCGATCCCTGCCGTCGATCCCGTCACCAGCGCGATTTTTTCAGTAGGTCTTAGGTCCAAGTCATTCTCCTGTAGAAAACCGGTGCGCTCTGGTCGTTGCGTGGTTGGCTCTGCCTGAGCTGGCCGCTCCCGGTCCCTTGTAATTTCCCATTTGATCCACTTCAGATCCAGTACAAAGATGGAGCAATGGACTAGAAGACTGGGGCCAACAGCAAGGTGATGAACGTAGCGACGGCCAGTCCACCGATCTGGGCGTAGCGCAAAGGCTACCAGAGCGGGCCACGTCCAAGGATCGTCAGCTAAGCAACAATGAAAACTGAAATTAGGTTAAGAGCGGCGAAGACGATTGCCAAGCTGGCTTAAAATGGTGCTGACGTTTGTCAGCTTAACCGCAATCGGTTAGTCCTATAAAAATTTGACTCGCTTTGGTGGGGTCGGTCAACGCGACAGGCTGCCTAGACGCGACGTTCCTGTCGTATCGCCGTTAGTGAATATTCGGCCGGGAGTTCATCAAACATGATCTTGAGCTCGGGTCGCTGCCCTGCGCTCGAACTGGCCTTGGCGGTTCTGCTCTTGGTCCCTGTCAGCACCTCAGCGTGGGCAAGAGTTGGCGATGGCGCTGACACCTCGCTCGATTCTCCGCTGGACACCGAAACCATCAGGCTTTCCGTCGTCGAGGGCAAGGATATCCGCTTTGCACGGATATCCAGCTCCCAAGGCCTCTCTCAGGTTAGGGTTTCGGATATCGTTCAGGACGACCAGGGGTTTATTTGGTTCGGGACCTGGAACGGCTTGAATCGCTACGACGGTTATAACTTCAAAGTCTTCAAACACGATCCGGAACGTCCGGAAAGCCTCGGTGGGGTCTACATCTATTCGTTGTTTAAGGACCGCGCCGGCACGATTTGGGTCGGAACAGACCAGTCTCTCGACCGCTTTGACCCGCTTACGGAAAAATTCAGTCACTATCATTTCGATGTTCCGGATTCAAGTGGCTTACCGACGACCGTCAACCAGATCAGCCAGGACTCGTCAGGCATGTTATGGCTGTCCACTCGCAAAGGACTATTCCGACTGGATCCCGTCACGGGTAAGACCAAGCACTTTTACCACGACCCGGGAGACCCTTCCAGCCTCGGG
>Ga0210409_10000175_pt1 | contig 134563 bp, 122 predicted proteins | sample IncBWH17MmetaG_FD_161649 | JGI IMG/M metagenome (GOLD analysis project Ga0210409, IMG submission 161649) | Forest soil microbial communities from Barre Woods Harvard Forest LTER site, Petersham, Massachusetts, United States - Inc-BW-H-17-M | ecosystem: Environmental > Terrestrial > Soil >...
AGGGTGGGCTCTTCTTCCTATCTTCGTTCTCGGACGGGGTTTCCCCCTATCCCCTTTCCCTTCAATCCCTTAATAATTTTCCTTGACGAGTACGGTACTCATCCAGTAACATGAGTCGTGATCGCCAACCACCATCCCCGACCAGACTTGCCGTCTTGTTTCTATGACGAAAATCTCGCCACCGCCCGCCCTGACGGGCGAAGGGTGACTCCTTTGGTCTCACATCTTCACAAATGCCCCCTCCCGCAAACCCTTTCCTTTGACATTCTTACAAATGCCCGGGGGGTATACCCCCACTCTTCCCATTCTGGGAATTATTCACAATTGCGCGACACAGAATGGCCACTTTTTCAGCCCTTCCTTTTCAAGAGCTTACGCACTCTTCCAAGTTACGTATCCCGCAAGTCCTTTGCCTGCCACTCTTACGAAAACTGCCGGGTGTACACCAACAATTCCCATTCTGGAACTGGACGCGCTCCGCGCCTTAGGGAGTGCACGATGGTAGCGCCGGTCAGATTCCTTCCGACTTCACTGCACGTCGGTGACTTTGCCCTTCACGAAGGTGATCTTCATGTCTTTGTAGATGTAGATTTGCTTGGCGCCGAGGTTCACGATTTTCGACGGCTGGCCCAGCATGCCCGTAACTTCGTCGGGCGTTTGCCCCAGCTGAATCGTCGGGGGAGGCGTTACCGGTGCCGCCTCCGCTTGCGGCGCTTGCTGGCCCTGGGCCTGTTGCCCCTGGCCCTGCTGTCCTTGATCCTGTTGTGCGGCGTCATCGGCCTGAACTTCGAGGATCTGATTGATTACGTCGGAAACTTGCCCGCCATCCGCGGAGTTCAAATAATCTTTCGGAAACTGAAACACTACCTGGGCCTTCCGGCTGGAAGCATCCTGCACGTTATTGCAGGAGTCGCACTCGATGATCGACAGCGTCACCTTGGAGTCCTTGCGGCTCACGTCGATCTTGAACGGATAAACCTTCTCTCCATTCGTCAGGAACTTGGTGTCCGAAGACGCCGCTCCCGTCGGATCCGACACGCCCTTCCACTTCAGCAGCTTGTTCACCCCGGACATGGCCGTGTTGTTGGCCGTCTTGACTTGCCCGTCCTTCACGTAGCTCGGCACAAGAATCGCCGTCCCCGAAGGCACGCTCAGGATGCCGCCTTTCTTAATCACCAGCACGGTGCCCGCATCGAGCACCGAAAGTCCTGTCGAATCCGTGCCCAGTTTGGCCAGCTTGTACTTCGCCGCAAGCTGGCTCTCCAGCGAATCCGCCCCGCCGTTCTGCGCTACAGCCAGCACGCAGGCAAACATTCCCGCGAAAATTACTGCAAAAATTCGCATCACTTTCCCAACTTTCACGTTCATGGCCAGCTCCTTCTCCAGACCCCTCAATCTCGCTCCCAAGAAAAACCGCCGCCCTAAGATCTTTTTGCTCGGCAAGGCACGAGGAGCATCAGCAACACAACACCGACGCTCCTCTCCGTGCCTGCTTGTTTATCGTTTCGTGCCGCTCGCTAGTTCCCGCCGCCGCTGCCGCTGCTCGCGGAGGCGTCCTGAACTTCCTTCTCGGCTTGACCGGCCTCGCTCTCTTGCGACTTCAGGTCGGCTTGTACCGTCAGGTCCACCTGCGCCTGCCCGGCAGCGTTTGCTTTGGAACCCGCCGGCGGACCGCCGGGTATCCCATTCTTTCCCTGGTTTTCCGCGAGCTTACCGAGGCCTTCGCTGATTTTGGCCCGGAAGTCGTTGTGCATGTCTTGCAAGTCTTGAACGGCCACCGCCACCTGTGTGCCGGAGGCGCAGTCATTTTTCTGGCTGCTGGCCACCAGCACCTTCACGTTCTGGTCTGCGTCCGGAGTGTCTTCGACACGCGTCAGTACGTCGCCCGGGCTCAACGAGCATTCTGTTCCGTCGGCCTGCGATTCGCTAAGAACCGCGGACACGATAAATGTGCGATGCGCAGGATCCAGCGCGGCCGGAACTTCATCCGGGCCGTTCTGCGCTCCGCCTGCAGGCGCTGTGCTGCTCACAGCGGCGGCAGCCGGTTCGGGATGCGCTGCGGCTTCCCGCTCGGCAGCGATTTGCGCTCTCACTTCGTCGGCAATCTGCTGCTTCACTTCCGGTGTCAGCGCAACCGCGCCACCACCTCCGCCGCCGTTCGAGGCTGCCTGGTCTTCGGCGTCCGCTGCTGCTGCGGCATTCGCCGCGGCCCTCGCTTCCACTCGGCTCTCATACGCCGCTTGCAAACTGGCCGCCAGCAGATAGTCGGTGATCCATAAAGCAGGAGTTGCGTAAACCGGAGCCGGCGTGAAGTAGTAGCCGTAATATCCATACCACGGCGCTGCACCCCAGCCCCAGCCAAACGCTACGGGCGCCGCCCAGGGATTGTAAGCCCATCCATAGTAAGCAGGTCCGTAGTACACAGCGGGAACGTATCCGTAGTAGGCATATCCGTGGTAGTAAGCCCCGCGATAGGCATACGCATAACTACGTCCGCCGTAATAATACGAACGCCGCATATACGGATGCCCGCCGCGGTAGTATCCGTGCTCGGCATAGCCGCGGCCGCGGCCATAACCCACCACTCTGCCGCCATCACGCCGGCGCGATTCGAATCGCCGCTCGCCATGCGCGCCGTGATTGATCGTCATTCCGCTCTTGGTGTGGATGGTGCTAACGTGTCCGGTGCGGCTGAAATTCGCTTTCGTGCCGCTCTTGGTCTCAACAGCGGTCCTCTTGCCGCTGGCGTTGAAGCTGTGCGTGCTTCCGTTCGCACCAGCCTTGGTAGTCACAGCTGCGCCGCGTCCACCCGCCGCTCCCTTGGAGGCACTCGTCGCGCCACCCTTACCTGTTGCGGCTGCGGCGCCACCTTTGGCACCAGCCGCGCCGCTCGCGCCGCCGGTCTTCGCCGTGGTCGCGCTACCTGTCTTCGCTCCGGGCGCTCCGCCGGTCTTGGCGCCAGCCGTCGTGCCTGTTTTTGCACCAGTCGTCGTGCCGGTTTTTGCGCCGGCCGCTCCGGTCGCGCCGGGCTTGGTTCCCGCCGCTCCACCAGTTCTCGCGGTAGTGGATGTACCTGGCTTCGCTCCTCCCGCTGTACTCGTATGCGCCGTACCGGTCGCGCCGGGCTTGGCGCCTGCGGAACCGGGCCGCGCCCCGCCCGCTGTATTCGTGTGTGCAGCGCCACCCGTCGCCGGACGTGACGCCTGCGTCTGCGGCCTCGCCGCAGGCCTCGGCGCTGCTGCGGGTTTCGGTGCCGGCGCAGGCTTACTAGGCGCGGGAGACGACTGCTTCTTCTGCTGCGCCCCTGCAAACGCAGGCAAGCAAATCAAAAGCATTGAAAGAAACAGTCCCCGAACCAGGTTCTTGCTTCCGTGGTTCCAACTCATTTACTTTCCTCCTCGGATCTCTCTCCCCGTCATTCAAACTCGCGAATGCGTCCCGCTCCCGACCGTATCTCCGGCGGAGCTATGTTTCTACCGCCAGCGCGTGACCGCCAACTGTGACCAGCCGTTGCTTCCGTTTTTTATTTTTTTCGATGGGGATACAAGGCAAGAAAACCGGAGCAGGCCTGACCACAGAAGCTGTGCCATTATGGACCTCGTGCTGGGACCCGATTCCGCTTGACGCACCGAACAACCGCAAATTGGGTGCATCTTACTGGCCTAGGGTCGCAAGTGTCAACGATTACCTCCGAGCGGGGGTAACGCTTGGCGAAGATTCATGTAGAGTACAAAATCCGCAACGCGTATTTCATTCCCAGTGGATTTACGGCCTTGTCACACTGAGTTCATCGTGCTCAGTGATTTTGCGCAGGCTTTGCGGCAGCCGTCTGCTTGGCTAGTGGCATGGCGGCGATTTCTTTGTCGCTACGGGCCAGTGCTTCCACAACGATCGTTCTTCCCGGAGTGCGGCTCAGCGCCGTGACGAAAGCTTCGCGCGCTTCGGCGGGTCGATGCAGTTGCAGCAGCAGCTCGCCCAGTAATTCATCCGTCGGTTTTTCAATCGATGGCGGGCCAAACTCCAGCGGCATCTTGTGTTCCTTCTCCGCCATTTGCCGGAGCTCCGTAACGGCCTCCGTAGTTTTTCCTTCGGCGGCCGCGAGGATGGCGTGCAACTCGCCGTTGTAGATGTCCACGACTTCGTGCCCATCCATAGCGCCCATTTTTTCCATCAAGGCGATACAGCGTGGCCCGTCTTTCTCCACGCGCGCAATCGCTTCGCGGGCGGCGGCAAGATCGCCGCGGTGAATAGCCGCGATGGCGTTGGTGTAATCAAACGAGCCTTCCCCGAAGGGATAGTCGCCCGGAGGCATCGTCCAGCGCGCCACCTCGTCGTTCCACTGTTGCGTAGCGATCAAAAAGTGCGCGCGCATCCCCGCGTAGGAGTCCACTGCGCCCATCGCCGGCGACATTCCATTCATGGACATGCCGGACATTCCCACGTGTGCCGGGTTCTTCGGATCGGCCGCGGCCGCTGCGGCCTTTTCTGCGGCGCCGCGGCAGCCTTCGAGCACGCGCCGGGCATCGGCTGTGCGTCCCTGCTGCAAATAGCCGTACTCCAGCCACTCATTATAGTGACCGCACATCGCATGGGGCTTTCCGGCCTTTTCGCGCTCCTTGTTGACGACGGCCATGGCCGTCTCGTTGGCCTTTACTTCGTCATCCCACATGCCGAGGGATAGAAAAATGTGCGAGGTCATGTGTTGCGCATGTCCGGCTTCCGGCGCGATTTTCGAATAAATTCTGGCCGCACGCAGGCCCAGAGGTGCATGCACCGAGTCGTCGTAACAGTGGATCAGGTAGTGCACCACGCCGGGATGGCGCGGATGCTGCGGGAAAACCTCTTCGAGTATGGCGGCGGCGCGCATGTAGGTGGCGAAATCGCGGCCCTTTTCCGCCGTTCCCAGGATCGCCAGCGCTTCGAATGCGGCGCCATCGACATCGTCGGGAAATTTGCGGTGCAGTTCGGCCAGCACTGCTTCGTAGCGGCGGTCGCGTTCTTCTTTTGTGCCCTCGCCGAAGAGCATCTCCACGCTGCGCAGGTAGAGTTTTTCCCGCTCCGTCGGAGCTTTCGCGAGCCGCGCTTCCGGCGTGGGGCCCAGGCGCTTCAGAATCTCGCGCGCCGCGGCAACATCTTCCTCGTGCCAGACGGGATGATTCTGCGTCATCGCTTCGCCCCAATACGCCAGGGCAAAGTCCGGCGCCGTTTGCTGCGCCTTGCGGAAGTGCTCCGCGGCATCCTCGTACTCAAAGTTGTGGAGTTGCGCCAGTCCGTGGAGAAAATCCGCCTGCGCCGCCGCCGGCCCCGAATTCATGAACGACACTTCACCGAATTCCCGCTGCGCACCCTTTTGGGAACTCAGCTGGGCAGATTGTTGGGAAAATGTTGCGGCAGAGCACAGCAGTAGAAGGACAACTAGCGTCGAAACGTAAATCCCGGGGGCTCGCCTCATCCTCGCACCCCTTCCGGAAACCCGTCGAGCTGCCGGCGACGTTTTCTTTACCTCGTCGCCGTTCCTCTTGACCGGAGTCCCCTGTAATTTGGAAAACTCCGGCGATTGTACACCTATTAGTCGCAGCAACGCGCGCGTCCCGCACCGGCGCATGAATCAAAGTCAAAAGCCCCACACGCAGAAGCGGCGTATGGGGCACCCAGCAGGCGCTCAAGGGACGAGTGGCCCCGGACTTGAATTCTCAGACGTTGGGATATTGCCTTCTCGCCGGAATCTGGCACTATTCCAGCATGGGCAAGAAGAAACCAAAGAAGAGATCCGCAAAGAAGCGCAGTAAAAAGAAGCCCGCTCAAAAGCGTAGCGTGAAGCAGATTGCAGTTCACCTTGCAGAGAAAGCCACCAAAGGGCAAGTCTTACTTTAGTAGGGGCGGCGATACCTGCGAGGGCTTTTTGCCAATCGCGCAAATCCAGCCCTTCGCGCGTTCCTCAAAAATCTGAATGTCCGTGTAGCCCGCCGTAGAAAACAATTCCCGCTGATCCTCGACACCCAGGTTCGTGGATCTCAACAGCTTCATCACCGGCCGTTGCAGCTTGTTGAGCGCTCCGCGCTTATAGCTTTCGGCGATGACGATCAGCGTCCCGCCAGGTTTCAACACGCGAAGGATTTCCCGCATATCCTTGACGAGGTCCGGCCAGTAATACTGAGTTTCCACGGCGGTGACGAGATTGAATTTGTCTTCCGAAAACGGTAGTTGAGACACGGAACCCTGCGTTATTTCGGCACGGCCTGCCTGGATCAATTGCGCGTTTCTCCCGAGCGATGCGGCGACGCTCCCCTTGGCGTAATCCACGCCGTAAACCATGCCCTTTGCGGCTAGCGAGGCCAATTTTTCGATCGTTCTGCCGCCGCCGCAACCGACATCCAGAATCGTGAAGTGCTCTTCGATCGGGACATGCTTCAGCCCCCAATCGGTCACGCCGGAATGGGACATGTTCATGATCCACACGAAGAACCTACCGACCCATTTTGTGGGTTTTCGGACCTGATTAAGGATGTAGACCATCAGGGCGGCTAACAGGACATAGTAGAGCGCCTGTCCGATGGCATGCTTGGTCAACGATAACAAAGGCTGTCTCCCGGATTTAGGTTTTGAATGCCATTTGAATACTACTTGTCGCGGAAAAAGGGCACAACACTTGGCGAGTGGCGCATCGTTAAGGCCGCCTCGCTAGAATCGATTCAAAAAATGGAAAGCCGGCCAAATTAAGGTATTCCCCTGTGGAGTTCTAAGGGGTTTTCTGTATGGCATGAAAACAGCAAATTCTTAAAATGGTGGTCGAGAGCGGAGAGACGATGCCTTTTGCAGTTAATTGGGCCGGGGCGTCTTTCTGCTCTCACCAAGAGGGCCCATGCACTGTCCCGCATGTAACGGCCAACTGATTGGCCGCTCAAAAACGCGAGGAATTCTTGAATCTTTTTTGAGCCGGGTTCACCTCCGGCCGTATCGCTGCCTGGATTGTGATCACCGTTTCTTCCGAATGTCCCGGAAAGCAAAACCCGTGCCGGGCCGCCTGGCAAGAACGAGTTGATTCAGATCGCAGTACACATTTCGGAGAAAGTCACCAAAGGGCAGGTCTTACTGTAGCAGGGCCGCGCACCACACTCTGCGCGCCGCTCAGCCAGGCTGCACGGGGCTGTGCGAAAGCGGACAGTATTAGTGGCAGCGGTTTGGTATATCTACTACATGATCGGGCACTTCCACCGCGGCGTGCGTTCCCTCAGAGCCATGCTGCGATTCGGAAATGAAAGCGGGCTGATCTCAAGGGTCAGCCCGCCGCCCGGCTATCTCCAAGTTGCTACTTTACTCCAGTAGATCCGGCTCATCGTGGATGATGCTCGCGAGCATGGGCTGAAACTGGAACCATCCCGCGAGCGGGCTTCCGACTTGTTCCCGCGTCGCAAGCGCCGTGGCATGATCGATCTTTACGGGCTCGCCGGCCGCTTCGGCCAGCAGCTGCGCCTGGCAGCTGCGATCCATGGTGATGAACCACCACGCTGCTTCTTCGACGCTGTGGCCGACGGTGAGCAATCCATGGTTCCGCAGAATGGCCGCTTTGTGCTTCCCGAGCGCCTGCGCGATGCGCGCGCCCTCCGACGTTTCGTAGACCACGCTGATGAAGTCGGCGAACAATCCGTGGTCCTCGTAAAACGCGCAAGCATCCTGCGTGAGGGGATCGAGCAGCCGCCCGAGTGTCGCCCAGGCTTTTCCATACATGGAATGTGAGTGCGCCGCCGCTACCACATCGGGACGCGCCGCATGCACCTGGGAGTGGATGGCGAAAGCCGCTCCATTGACGGGATGCTTCCCTTCGACGACTTCGCCGCGATGACTCACCAGAATCAAGTCGGACGCGCGAATCTGCCCAAAGTGCATCCCGAACGGGTTCACCCAGAAATGGTCGAGACGTTCCGGGTCGCGCGCCGTAATGTGTCCCGCCACACCTTCATCGAACCCAAATTTGGAAAACAGCCGGAAAGCCGCCGCCAGCATCCGCTTGCGATGCAATCGCTCCTCCGCCGCAGTAGCAAACTTAGGCGGCCGCGGGATGTTCAATACATTTGCCGGTGTTCCTGCCATTTTGGCCCTCCACTCGCGCATCCTACCCTTCCCCGCCCCCGCGTACAACGAATTTGGCGCATAGGGACGCGAAGCGACGCCGGAGGGTTTTTTTCGGCAGATTTTCAAGGATTCAAGGAAAGGAGCGTAATGTGCGACTCGGGACGGCCGACCACCGATTGCAGCCGTTTGATTTCCAGCGTCACCAGTAACGAATCAACGGTGACCGATTCTTCAGTCCAAAGCCGGAACGGTGTTCCGCTCCTGTCGACGCCGATGCAAATAGTGCATGGCGATATTAAGATAGATCTCGCCGCAAGGAGTCTCAATGCAAATAACAAGCGCTTCGGTGTCCGCGCTTCCCGTCAGCCCCTCGTCATTCATGTGGATTTCCGGCGGAAACACTTTGAAGTGAAATCCCTGGTCGTTCAGCAGGGTCACCGAATTTCCGATGACCATGTTCGCCAGTTCGCAAACCGTTTCTTTTACTACCTGCTCGCTGGCCGTAATTTCCTCGCCGGCGAGCTGGCTGGCCACTTTCATGGCCACTTCCGGTGACAAATCCAGAATCACGCGGCCTTCGATGTCACCTTTGATGGCGATCAGCGCGGCAATGCCCTTCCGGCGATAAGCGTCTTCCTCCATCGCCAGATCCACGATTTTCGTGGGGGCCTGCAGGGACTCCGCGAAAACGGCGTCGGCGGCGTTGATGAACGGCTGGATCAGTTCCATTCTCATGAGCGGTGTTCTCCTGCGAACGCCACCGGCGCGCCGGCTGCGTTGGGATCGTCGCTCAGGACGTAGCGAAGAATTTCATATAGAACTTCCGGCTTTACCGGCTTCTGCACGAAATGCTTGGCACCTTTCTGGAGCGCCGCCAGGATATTCTCCTGGTATCCGACCGACGAGACCATGACGATGCGCGCGTCGCTGTGCTGCCGCACGATGCGCTCCACGGCTTCGATGCCTTCCATCTGCGGCATGGTGATGTCCATGAGCACGATGTCCGGCTTGGTGCGGTTGAATTCCGCGATAGCCGTCAAGCCGTCGCCGGCTTCCCCGGCGACTTCTCCGCCGAACATCTCGATCATCTTGATGAGGTTCTTGCGCGCGAAGACGGAATCGTCTACGACGAGGTAGCGAACCGGCCGATTATCTTTTCTCAGTAGCGCGGCAAATTCTTTCATGGCCTTCTCCTTGTCCCGGCGCGCGTCTTCACCAGCGCTGGGATGAAACTGGGGTCCGTTCGATTTTTTCGTTCTTGTCGTTCTTTTCACTTTTGTCGTGCTTGTCATGCTCTTTCACTTTCTCAACGGCGCCTGGTCCCGCAGCACTTCGCTCCGAACTGCCGCGCTCCGCGCCGTACTGGTTCACCAAGAAGCTTGCGACTGCATCGAGTGGAATAATCTTGTTGGCATAACCCTTCAGGATCGCCGCACGCGGCATCCCGCTAACGACGCAGGACTCTTCGCTCTGCGCGATGGTCATTCCGCCGGCAGACTTGATTGCTCCGAGTCCCTCCGAGCCGTCATCGCCCATGCCGGTCATCAAAACGCCGACGGCAGTCAGGCCAAATTCCTGCGCCACGGAATGAAAAAGCACATCCGCGGATGGACGATGGCCATTTACCGGCGGCCCATCGGAAAGTACAGCCATGTCCCCGCGAGGCATTCTCCGAACCATCATGTGACGATTACCGGGGCAGATCAGCACACGCCCAGCGAGCAGAAGGTCGCCGGAACGCGCTTCGTGCACTTCGAGAGCGCAGCATTCGTCGAGGCGTTTCGCAAACATTTCCGTAAATCCTTCGGGCATGTGCTGCACGATAACGATTGTGGATTGAAAATCCGCGGGAATTTGCGAGAGCACAAATTGCAGCGCGTTGGGGCCGCCGGTGGAAATTCCGATGGCAATCACGCGGCGCGGCGGCAATGCCGGGCGATTTCCCTTTGTTCGAACGGGAGGATCGTCAACGACCACGGCGGGCGGAAGCTTGCGGCCGGCGGCACGCTTGGCGACTTTTATTTTTGCGATCAGCTGATCGGCGATTTCTTCGAGGCGGCCAGCGGCGGCATCTTTCGGTTTGGCGACAAAATCGACAGCGCCGAGAGCTAGCGCTTTGAAGGTGGAGTAGCCGCCCTCTTTCGAATGGGTGCTGAATAGGATTACTGGCAAGGGAGCGCGGCGCATGATCAACCGAAGCGTTTCCATGCCGTCCATTCGCGGCATTTCGAGATCCAGGGTGACGACGTCGGGGTGGAGCTCCTCGATTTTTTTCAGCGCAAAGGCTCCGTCCATAGCGGTGCCGACGACTTCAATGGAAGAGTCGCGCGCAAGAATGGCGGGAATGAGCTTCCGCATCAGGGCGGAATCGTCGACGACGAGAACTCGGATGCGTTCGCTCATGCGATCGCTCCCAGAGGGGTCGAGCGCGCGAGGCGCGAAAGAACTGCCGGCACGTTCAGGATGAGAACGACGGTGCCGTCGCCGAGAATGGAAGCGCCGCTCACCAAGTCACTCGAAACGATTTCTGTGGGGAGCGCCTTGATGACCAATTCTTCCTCTCCAACCAAACTGTCGACGAGGAGACCAAAACGCTTTTCGGCTGCTCCGATGACGATAACGAACTTTTTTTTCTTTGCCGGCTGGGTGTCTATGCTGCGCAGACGGCTGAGATGCTCCAAACGAACAAGGGTCAAGATATGGTCGCGGAGCTGCAGCACTTCGCGCTGGTCGACGCGATGGATTTCCTGGTCCGAAATCCTGGTGATCTCCACGACGGAAGACAAAGGCACGGCAAACAAGCGGCCGCCGACATGGAACAATAGTGTTTGAATACTGGCTAGGGTCAGCGGCGCACGAAGCTGGAACGTGGAGCCGCGGCCTTTTTGCGAAGAAACCTGGACTGTTCCTTTGAGGCGATCGAGGACCGTTCGAACGACGTCCATGCCGATTCCTCGGCCGGACACTTCGGTGACTTCGGAGGCGGTGCTCAGACCGGATTCGAAAATGAGATTGAGAGTGTCCTGTTCGGAAAGACGCAGAGCATCTTCGGCTTTCAAAATGCCCTTTTCCACGGCGCGGGCGCGCAGAGCCGTCAAATCAATGCCGCGGCCATCATCGCGAACTTCAATAACAACTTGGGTGCCCTGGTGATAGGCGTTGAGATAGATCGTGCCGCGAGCTGGCTTGCCCACGGTGAGACGCTCGTCGGCAGGCTCGATGCCGTGGTCCACGGAGTTTCGAACGAGATGCATTAGCGGTTCGGCGAGGGCGTCAAGAATGCCTTTATCGAGATCGGTGTTTTGCCCGGCGAGGTCAAGAGCGACGTCTTTTCCGCACTGCTTGGCGACGTCGCGAACGACGCGCGGAAAACGGCGGAAGAGCTGCTCGACAGGCACCATGCGAATCTTCAGGACGCATTTGTGAAGCTCATCGAGGATGCGCGCTTGAAAGGCCATGGCATCCGCGAGCTTGGCTCGCAGCGGATCGCGGGCATGCTTCTGGTCGAACTCCGTCAAAGTTCGATTGAGCATGGACTTTCCGATGATCAATTCGCCGACAAGATTCATGACCGCATCGATGCGCGCGGCATCCACGCGGAGAGTGCTTTCGGCCACGGTTGTAGCGGCGGAGGCGGAATTTGCGGGAGTGGACGGACCCGTGTTTTCGCCGTTCTCCGCTGCCGTAGCACTGAGCTGCGCCGCTTGAGCTTCGAGCAGGTCCCCGAGCATTTCATGTTCGGGTGTTTCCGCCGTGGCAGCATGTTCGATACGGACTTCCGAGACGATAGAAGGGATGCGGCAGCGCTGCGCCAGTTTTTCTTCTGGCTGAGAACTTGCAAGCGCCGCTTCGACAATTTCCACGGTGGCGGCCGCAACATTATCTTCAGGGCGAAGGGCAATGACCGTGCCGCTTCCATGAAGGACGTTGCGAATGAGCTGAAACGCCGCAGCACGCATGAGGCTATTGGGATCGATGCGCAACGCGATGTTGTAGACCGCTTCGCCGCGATGCACGGCCTCTGAAATCATCAACTGCTCGTATTCGGTCCAGGCAAAGCGCGCCGGCAAGTGGGCGGCCGCCGCAGCGGTATTTTCCGGTGAAGCGGAAGATTCCAACAGCTGCCGAATCATTTTGTGAAGTGCATCAAGTGAAGGCGGTTCCACTTTTCGCTGGTAGGAGGTCAGCATGGCGCCGAAACTGTCGGCCGCGGCCAGAACCACTTCCGCGAGTTCGGCTCCGCGAGCCAGCGCCACCTGCGGAGTAAGGACATCCTCGAGTTCGTGGGCGAGTTCACTGAGCTTGTGAAAGCCACAAGCGGCGGAATCACCTTTTAGGGTGTGCACCGCGCGACGCACACGCCGGATGACTTCCTCATCCGCGGGGCGCGCCTCGAGTTCGAGGCCCGCCTCGTTGAGTGATTGGAGCAATTCGTTGGCGCTCTCAAAGAAGAGAGCGCGCAACTCACTGCTGCGATCCTCGGGAGGACGGCTCACGAATTGGCCTCCACGCGTTGATAGGCAGTGCCATTGTTTTCGTGCACCATGCGGAATTTCTGAGTGAGCCCGAAAAGGCTCTCTGCATGTCCCACGAAGAGATAGCCGGCGGGATTCAAACAATGCCAAAACTTCTCGATGAGGCGCTTTTGTTCGGCTTCATCGAAGTAAATCATGACGTTGCGGCAGAGGATGATGTCGTTGCGGCGCGGAAGGAATTCGGTTTTTAGGTTGTGAAAGTCGAACTGGACGAGCTCTTTGAGCTGAGGCTTGATGGCGTATTTATCGCCGGACTTTTCGAAATAGCGAAGCCGACAGGTGTAATCCACGGGCTCCATTTGTTGATCGGTATAGACGCCTTCCTGGCCGACGCGGAGGCTGGCATAGCTGATGTCCGAAGCAACGATTTCCACTCTCCAGGGTGGAGGAATGAGCGGCTTCGGAGAGGGCATGTCAAAGGGCAGCGGATTCCGCAAGTAGTAATAAGCGAGCGCGTCGCAGATTAAGATGGCGACGGTGTAGGGTTCCTGTCCGGCGGAACAGCCGGCACTCCAAACGCGAAGAGTGAAATCACGGCGCTCTTGTTTACGGCGAAGAATATCCTCGAGGACAGATTTTTGCAGGAGATCTAGCTGCGGACGATTGCGGAAGAAACTGGTTTCATTGACCGTCAGATTTTCGAGGAGCAGCGCCAACTCCGCACGGCCTTCCCGGCTGGTAAGCAGACGATAGTACGCGTAGAAAGAATCAAGCTGGCAAGCCTTCAGGCGGCGCTGCAGGCGATCTTTCAAGAAGTGCGAGCGGCGTTCATCGAAGAACATGCCGCATTCCTGATAGACGAGGGTCTGCAGGAGTTTCAGCTCTGCTTCCGTGAGTTGAACCTGGGCAGTAATCGTTCCCATAGTGATTGAGTGCGGGGACCGGCAGTGTTGCCCTTTTTCGGGTGGGACCGAAAGAAGGGCTACCTAGCAGTGGCGACGGGTTCCGCGGCCTCCTCGAGTCGTTTGTACTCCGGGCGGTGCAGCAGCTTGGAAATGTCCAATAAAATGATGAGACGACCCTTCAGCTTTCCGACTCCCGTGACATAACCAGATTCGCCTTCGGCAAAAACCGTTCCCGGCGCTTCGATTTCGGAAGGCGGGATTTTGAGTACTTCCGACGCGGCGTTGACGATGAGACCGATCAGCTTGTTGTCCAGTTCCACGACAAGAATGCGGTTCTTCTTGTCGGAGATGATTTCGGTCTGGCCGAATCGTTTGCGGAGATCCATTACGGGAATGATCTTGCCGCGCAGATTAATGACGCCTTCGATGAGGTCGGGAGCGCTGGGAACGGCGGTGATTTCCGGAACGCGGACGATTTCACGCACGGCGGCAATTCGAACGCCGTACGTTTCATTTCCGATTCGAAAACCGACTACCTGAAGGTCCTTTTCCATCGAAGGGTCTCCCGCTCCTTAGGAACGCGCCAATTCGGCGTATTCGAGTTCCTGCTCGCGGTTGGAGTCCGAACCGCGGCGCGGTCTTTGTGAATCTCCACGGCGGGCGTGTGTAGGAGCACTACGGTCCAGAACGAAGCGGTCCATGCTATCCAGCAGATTTCGCGAGAGTTTGAGCATCTGCTCAGCGGCAGCGGAAAGCTCGGTGGAACTGGAAGCGGATTGCTGAACGAGCTCGCGCATTTTGTCCATGGCGCGAACAACGGCCTGGGCACCGGAGGCTTGCTCTTCTACAGCGGAGTTGATCTCCTGGGTGATTTCGGTCAAGCGGCTGGTAGCCTTGGCGATCTGCGAAGAGCCGACGGACTGTTCGTTAGTGGCCGCGCCGATTTCCTGGGAGAACTTGTAGACTTCGGTGACGACGTTTGAAATTTTGTGAAGTGCGGAACCGAGATCGTTGCCAAGACTCAAACCCTCTTCAACGATACGTGTGCTGCGTTCCATGTTCTCGACGGCCTGTCGTGCTTCGCGCTGAATACTTTGGATGAGGTCGGCGATTTCCTTTGTGGATTGCGTGGACTTCTCGGCTAGTTTGCGAACTTCATCGGCAACCACCGCGAATCCCAAACCGTGTTCCCCCGCGCGGGCGGCTTCGATGGCCGCGTTCAATGCCAGCAAGTTGGTCTGTTCGGCCAAGTCGTCAATGACTTCGATAATCTTGCCGATGTCATCGGCGCGGTGACCGAGGATGTTGATGATTTCCGCGGAAGACTGGATGGCCTGGTTGGTGCGATTGAGCCCGTCGGTGGTCTTTTCCATGGTCTGAATGCCGGTGACCACTTCTTCGCGCGAACGGTTGGCGATATCCAGCAGAACTTTTGCGGTATCGGCCACGCGCTGAATGGAGGTGACCATTTGATCGATGGAAGCAGAAGTCTCCGCAACACTGGAGGCCTGGACTTGCGTGTTCTTCACGACGTTCTGCACGTTGATGCTCATTTCGTGCATGGTGCTGGTGACTTCTTCGATGGCGGAGGAGGCTTGCACGCTGACCTTTGCTGATTCATCGGCGGCGCCGGCAACCTGATTGGACCCGGCAGAAACCTGGCCGGCGGAGTCGCGCGTAGTGCGCACCAAGTCCTGCAACCCGTGGGACATGCGGATGAAAGCATTGCCCAGGGTATCGCGCTTGGAACGCGGAACGATTTCCACGGCGAGATCGCCTTCGGCGACAGCCATGGAAACGCTGGCCATTTCCTTGAGGTAGGCGACCATGTTGTTGAAAGTGGTGGCGAGTGCGCCGATTTCGTCGTTACGGTGAATGTCGATGTTTTGATCGAGATCGCCGGAGTCGCCAATTTCGCGGGCCACCGTGATGAGGTGCGTTAGCGGTTCGGTGATGGAGCGTGCGGTGTAGACGGCAATGAATCCGCCAGCGAGAAGAGCGAGAAGTGTTCCACCGATGGTCATAAAGGCGCTGATAATGCTCGCGCGATTTGCCGACTTTGACGTTTCATCCAAGAACTTTGTGATTTCCGCATTGCTCTGGTCCAGGACTGAGGAAGACTTGGTAAGCCAGGATGCTGGATCTTTCTGGAGGTAAAAAATCTGCAAGTCAGAAACAGTGGCGTCGCCCGAATCCACCTGATGGCGCTTGGCGATGAGGGGCTTGGCAAAGTTGTCGGCCCAACTGGCTTCGGTGCTTTCCACCTGGATGAGCGCGGTGCGGACGGCATCATTGCTGGCCTGAGATTCGCCGCGCTTGATGATGTCGTTAATGTCGGTGAGCCCTTTGTTGACCTTGTCTTCGTCGCGGGGATCGCCGCTGAGAAGGAAATTGTTCATGTTGAGGCGGTTCAACATGATCTGGTAGCGCACGGATTCGACGGTGCGCACGCTCTCGAGGGCAACGGTAGCGTCTGCGCGAGCGGATCTTTCCTTAATCCCCGCGATGATGTTCACGACGAAGAGCACGGACAAAATGCCGAGCACCACGCCGAAGCCTAAATAAAGTTTTTTTCCGATGGTCATTGCAAAATGCCTCCGCTCCCCGCAACGCCGCGAGCCAAATCGGCCCGTTCGTGCTGTAACACTTGATGTCCGTGATCCAGGTCAGTTGCTGTGAAATTCGAATTCAACAATCTGCGTGCTTTCTTCCGCCGCGGCCACAAACTTCCATTCCCTGACCGCGTCCTGACAGCTCTGCACCAGCAACGGGTGCCCGCCGATGACGCGCGTACTCTTCACGTGGCCGTCGGGCGCGATAACCACTTCGATTTTGACCTTGCCGCTGACGCTCATTCGGCGCGCAAGTTCTGGATACGCCGGCGTCGTTTTAGACTTGATTTTCCGCTTGGATTCGTCGGTTGTCGCCGTCTGTGCCAAGGCGGAAGCCCCCCAAAGAAGGACCGCGATCATGGCCGCCGTCCCAAACTTCACCCAGCCCCGAATTCTCATCGACACAACCCCTCCTAGGAATGGGAGATACCCCGAAAGGGAGAAGGCACGCCGAGGGCCACGGGTGGGAGACCGCAAAAGTCCGAGACGAAAGCTTGAGCGGATGCGGCAAGTGACAGAACACACGAGAGTTAGATGGGATTTCGCGATCGCGACCAGTGGACGAGCGGGCAGCCGTTTGTCTCAGGAAACCAAGAGTCTGCGGCCGGGGGTCTCAGGCTGAGACTTTGGGAAAGACGTGGGGTGGATCCTTGTAGGCAGATTCGCAACACAAGGCGCGAGGGTGATTGACTCAGATTGAGACTCCCCGCTAGGGTGTAAACTCAGGGTGTCTCGCAAGTTGAGACACTGGAGCCCGACTGCCACCCATGCGAGTGCCGAAACCGAGAGCGACCGAAAGAACTTTGCGCCGGAGTGAAAGCCCGGTGCCACAGCCAACCATGGCGAAGCAAGCGGAAGAATTGATGGCGCTGGCAGTAGAAGCAGCGCAGTCGCGGAGCCTGCCTGTTTTCCTGGAACAGTTTGCGCAACGGTCGGCGCGAATGGTGGATGCGTTGTGGGGCGGAGTGGCGGTGTACCGCGGACGTGAGACGGAGCTTTACTCCGCCCCGGGAACCAGCAACCACATCACCGACGCGGGCAAGAGCTGGTTGATCGACTGCGCGAGAGAGAGCCGAAGCGGCGTGGAGGCGCATGCGATTCCCAAGGATATCGCTGCTTCGTTCGAACGCGCAGCAAAGCCCGCAGCGATTGTCTTGGTGCGCATTGCAGGAAACGAAAACGAAAAGCTGGGAGCACTGTGCTTGTTGCGAAACCGAAAGCATCTGGACGGAGGTGAAAAGAGACTACTGCATGCGCTGGCGAGCCATGCAGCGCTTTCCTTGGAGAATTTCCGCCGTTTTTCGCAATTGGAACGTTCGAAGCGGCAGTGGGTGGAAGATATCGATGCGATCAGCGACTACATCGTGGTGCACGATCGCGCGTGGAACATCGTTAGAACAAACCGGTCGCTGGCTTCGCATTTAGGCGTTCCGCCGGTGGCGCTAGTTGGTGAGGCGATGGGCAGCTTGCGGCAAATCGCGGAGACTGGCAGTGATCTGCCGTGTCCCTTCTGCCGGGATACCAAGCGCTCACGGGAAGAGTATGTGGCGGCATCTTCGGAGCGGATTTTCCTGGTCTCTACTTCGCGAACGCCGAGCGTTTCCGACGACGACACGCGCACCATTCACGTATTGAAAGACATTACTGACCGGCGGGAAGCAGAACGGAAATACCGCGAACTGTTTGACAGCATTCAAGAAGGACTGTTTTTCGCGACGCCGGACGGAAGGTTCCTGGACGTCAACGACGCCATGGTGCGGATGCTGGGGTATGCCTCACGCGAGGAATTGTTGCGCGCAGATGTGAGCCCGCACCTTTATCCGGCGCCGGAGGCGCGGGAGAAACTGCTGGAGGCGATTTCGGAGCGCGGAGTGCTCCGAAATTATGAGGAGACGCTGCGGCGGAAGGACGGAACATTTCTGCATACCCTGCAAAACATAACCGCAGTGCGTGATCCACGCGGACGGATTGCACAGATCCGCGGGCTGATGCTCGACGTTACGGAACAAAAGACATTTCAATCGCAACTGCAACGGGAACGCGACTTCAATCAAAAGATCTTGAATACCACGCAGAGCATGATTCTGGTGCTGGATACGGCGGGACTGATCAGCTATGCGAACCGACGTTGTTACGAGGCGGGCTACCAGGAAAACGAATTGATCGGGCACCGGCTGGTGGATTGGGTGGAGGCTTCGCACCGCGAGGATTTCGATGCGGCGCTCGGCACGACCGCGAACGGCCAGCAGGTGGAGAACCTGGAGCTGCGGGTACGGCGGAGCGACGGATCGATGGGGCATTTTTCCATCAGCCTCAGCCCCATGCGCGACGAACAAAAAGCGGTGAACAGCGTGGTGGTGGTGATGACGGACATCACGGATGCTGCGCTGCTGCAGGCGAAGCTGGCGCACAGCGAGAAAATGGCGACGATTGGCCGTCTGGTTTCCGGAGTGGCGCACGAAGTCAACAATCCGCTGGCGGCGATTCTGGGATTCACGGATTTGCTGTTGGAGAATCCCGAAGTGCCGGTCTCGGCGCGGGAAGATTTGCAAATTATTTTGCAGGAAACGCAGCGGACGAAAGACATCGTGCAGGATTTGCTGAGCTTTGCCCGGCAACGGCCGGTGCAGCGCGAATTAGTGCAAGTAAATAATGTGTTGCGACAAACCATCAAGCTGCGGAGCTATGACTTTGCGAGCCACGGAGTCGAGGTGCTGGAAGATTTTGAGGAAGCGCTGGCGCCGGCTTTGGGCGATTCGCAGCAGCTGCAGCAGGTTTTTCTGAACATCTTGAACAATGCCTACGATGCGGTGCAGGAAGCGGGACAGCGCGGGCAAATCAAAATTCATACGCGGCGGCGCATTGACATGATTGAAGTGGCCATCAGCGACAATGGAACGGGAATTGCAGACCCGCAGAGGATTTTCGACCCCTTTTACACGACGAAGCAGGTGGGCAAAGGCACCGGGCTCGGGTTGAGTATTTGCTATGGAATTGTGCGCGCTCACGGCGGGGAGATTCAGTGCTGGAGCAATGAAGAAAAGTGTGGCAGCACGTTTGTGGTGCGGATTCCAGTGGCCACAGAATCTTCGCTGGCGGCAGCAGCGGCGAAAGAGGCGGGGCGATGAGCCTGCAAGCGGCCGTTCGAACGCCGGGGCCGATTCTGCTGATCGAGGATGAGCCGTCGGTGATTGCGTTTCTGCATGCGGCCCTGGAGCGCAAGGGATACGCGGTGGTGAATGCCTCGTCAGGCGCGGAGGGATTGGAGCGGCTGGCGGATGGGCCATACACCGGCGTGATCTCCGACATTCGAATGCCGGGGGCTGTGAATGGCGCGGAAGTGCATGCGTGGATTCAGAAGAACCGGCCGGAGCTGCGGACAAGGATCATTCTCATCAGCGGGGATACGGCAAACAGCGATACACAAGCGTTCCTAGCGCAGTGCGGGACGCCGTGCATCGAAAAACCGTTTCGAGTGCAGCAACTGATTGCGATTGTGGAGAAAACCTTCGGAAAACCATGAGCAACGCGACGAAAACACGATTATTGGTTGTGGACGACGAGCAAAGCATCCGGCGGCTGTGCATGACCATCGGGAATACTTTGGGATACGCGTGCGCGGAGGCGGAGAGTGCGGAAGCGGCGCTGGCACGGCTGGAATCCGATGCTCCCGATCTCATCTTGACGGACCTGAAGCTGCCGACAATGTCCGGGGTCGAATTGCTAAAGCAATCCAAGACGGTGCTGCCGCACACGGAAGTGGCCATCATGACGGGCCATGGATCCATTGAATCAGCCGTGGATGCGATGAAACTGGGCGCTTACGACTACATCGAAAAGCCGTTCCGCGTGGAAAAGATGCGACTGCTGTTGCAGCGGATGGCAGAAAAAGTTCAGCTGGTCACAGAAAATGAATTCTTGCGCGAGCGGGTGACCACGGAAGAGAACCTCGATGGCATGATCGGAACTTCGGCAAACATTCAGGACGTCTTACGGATGATTTCACGCCTGAAAGACACGCGCACGCCGGTATTGATCTCCGGGGAAAGCGGCACGGGAAAGGAACTGGCAGCACGAGCGATTCACTTCCGAGGTTCGATGGCGCAGACGCCATTTGTCGCGGTGGATTGCGGGTCGCTGGTTCCGACGCTGATGGAAAGCGAGCTCTTCGGATATGAGAAGGGCGCGTTTACGGGCGCGACTAAAACGAAGGCTGGATTATTTCAGGCGGCAAACGGGGGAACGATCTTCCTGGACGAAATCGGCGAACTGCCTCTGGAAATGCAGGCGAAACTATTGCGTGTTTTGCAGGAGAAGGAAGTCCGGCCGGTGGGCAGCAATCAGAATGTAAGCGTGGATGTGCGTGTGATTGCCGCCACGAATCGTGATCTCGAAGCCGCCTACCGCGCGGGAACCTTTCGAAAGGACCTTTACTTCCGTCTTAACGTCGTTACCGTGCACCTCCCTCCCCTGCGGGAGCGCCGGTCAGATATTCCGGTGCTAGTGCATCATTTCCTGGAACGCTATGCGCAGGGCGCCCACATTCAGGTAACAGCCGCGGCGATGAAAAGCCTGTTGCATTACGACTGGCCGGGTAATATCCGTGAACTTGAGAATTGCATTGCCCGAGGAGTAACGCTCGGAGACCGCAAGACCATCGACGTAGTGGATCTTCCTCCCGCCATTCGCAGCGAGCAGAGCGATTCTTCTGTTTCCACATCAGCGGATAGCACGTCGCTTTCGACAACGGCGCTGGCGGAGATGGAACGGATGACCATTCTGCGCGTATTCGAACAGGCTAACGGGGACAAGGCGCTTGCCGGAAAGATGCTAGGTATCAGCAGGGCCACGCTATATCGCAAACTGAAGCGCTACAACCTGCTTTCGAAGGCCGTCGGAGCCGTGAGCGATGTCGACCCACAGGAACAGCCCCAGTAGAACGAGGCGTCTCAGATGGCAGAAAAAAGAGCGGAGTGAATCGGCGGCTCGTGAGACGCGATCGTTTCACCGTGAGACGATTGAGTCAGTTTAGGTGCTACGGAAAAAGCTAAGCCCTTCTGTTTCAGCAAGTCACGCGAGTTCCACGTTTCCCATTCTTTGGAGCATGGCGTGCATCTCCGTCACTGGAGGTCTGTGTCTTTTGCGGCGTTTGGTGTGTCTGGCCGCAAGGCAGGACGCGGATTCCGTACGGGCAGCCGAAGAGGCGACGTGAAGCGAGCAAGCAGTCCGACACTCACTGTGAGCGAGCTTGACTGCGCGGAGCAGCTCGGCCGTTTTTTCCCGCAGGCAAGTCCACTGCGGATTCCCGTGCAGGTAAGTTCCTTGCGCGCCGGTGGCGCGCGATTGCGGGAAGCAACAGTCGTGGAGTTTGGCGGCGGAGCTTACGCAATCTTTCTTTCCGCGCTGCCGCTGGAGTTTGACGATCGCGTGATTCTGGAAGCCGTTCGGGAAGGGCGCTCGGCGGAAGCAACCGTCGTGGCCGTGCAATACCACGAAGGACGCAAAGCAGTGGCCGTCCGTTTCTCTCAAGGCCGCTGCGACTGGGTGACACAAGCGTGAACAAAACGATGACAACATTGAACATCCCCGCTCCAGCCCGATCGGAGAGTCCTCGGCAGCTGCAATGGAAAGAAGCACGCGAGGTGTTTCCGATTTACCTGGCGCTTGGGAAACAGCTGAAGATCGAAATTCCGCTTCCGCAAGCCAAGCGAAATCTTCCCGAGAAGCCGGACCTGGAGCTTTTCACTCAAGTCCACGATTGGCTGGATTCGATGGACCAGCAGGTGATGGTGCATCAACTGCGCCACCTCCTGCAAATGACGACTTTGAATGCCAGCGAGACCGGACTGCGCGCATTGATCAGCCGCCATCTTCGCAAGTCAAAAAAGACCAACACGGATAGGGACAAGATCGATTTTCTACTGGTGCAGTACTTTGCGCTGTGCGCCCCCGCAAAGATTTATCACAAACAAATTGAACCTGCGGACGTCGCCCAGGTCATGCTGCCGGTACTGGGTGAAGTAGCTCCGGATCCTCTGGCATGGTGTTCGCCACTGGAAAAAATGATCGAGTCCTTGCGCGGCTTCCGCAGTTTGCGCGAGATCCTGAAAACGAACTTCATCGAACAAGGCCGCAAGGTGAAAGAAACGGCGGGGGGCATGTTCTACGATCCCGCCGCGCTAATCGCCTTTATTCGCTTTAACTTCCTGCTGCGGCGAACGCTCATCGAGCTGATGCACGCCGACTTGATCGCCATCCGCACAGGCGTAAGCCAACTGGAAGCGGGCGGAGTTCGCATCCTGGACTGTCACCATTTTGGGCTGTCAGCCGGCGAACCGCTCACCAAAATCCGTGCGATTGCCGATGAATGGAAACAGCCTTTTCAACAGGAATACACGGAACGCACGGTCAGCCAGGCCTTTGATAAATTGCTGGGATTGCGAACAGATGTAGAACAAGCGATTGAAAAGGCATTTGGAAAACCATCCGACGCCCCACGGCCTCAACCTCCGGCGAAGAAACAGACTCCGGAATCCAGCGCGCCGAACGGCAATGCGAAAACGGCGGAGCGGGCGGCCCCAACGCCTCCTGCTGCGACGTCTCCCGCAGTGCTAGATTTTGAAACGTGCATGGAACAGATCTGGGAACAATTGATCGCCACACCGCCCTCGCGCGGCAGATCGATGACCACGGTAAAGATCGGGGGAGCGCGCGTATTGCTTTCATCCTGGGAAGTGACGGCGTTCGTCAGCGAAGATGGGCCTTCTGCAGAAGATCTGCGGCGCGCGGTCGTCGCGCGCGTGCTGATCACCGCGGCGACTGAATCCGCCAAGGAAACGGGAAATGCCACGCCGCTGGAAAAGGCGATGAACGTGGCGCGCGTGGAAGTCACACGATTGCAGGAACGCGTGGACGTGGCCAAGCAAACGAAAGATACAGAAGCAGCCGTAAACCTGGGGATCAGCACCAAACGTCTGCTCTCGGCGCTGGGCGAAGCAGAAAAACTTTAGTCGAATTCATAGCGTGGTTGAAACCGTGTGAGCGTTCCGGGGAGCAAACTTTCATTGCGACACGCAAACGTACTGATCCTAACTGATGACACGGAATTTGCCCGGCTGTTGACGGCATGTTGGCAGGCCGAACGGCGTGCACCTGGCATTACTGTGATCAGCAGCGAATTGTGGCGCGAACAGGACGTACCTCCGCACGACCTGGTTGTGGTAGGTCCGCTGGGAGAAGGAAAACTCACCAATGTGTTGCGCTCTCTTGAGCCGGCATCCGCCGTTATTCTCTGCGTGCCGGCGGATTCGAGGGAATTCGGGCAACTGCGCACAAAGTATCCACGGCTGGTTCACATCCCGCTGCGAGAGGATTGGGCCCAAACCTTGCTGCTGGTTGCCGGTGAATCGCTGAGGCGGGCAGAAGCACTACGGATCGCGCGCCAAGCGGAAAAAAACGCGGCCAAGAACGAGAACCACGCCACGCTGGGGCGCTACATGCTGGACATGAAGCACAGCGTAAACAATGCCCTGACTTCCATGCTGGGTAACGCTGAACTCCTGCTGCTCGAGCCTGGCCAGCTCTCTTCGCAATCCCTAGCACAGATCAAAACCATCCACAGTATGGCCCTGCGGATCAACGAGGTGATGCAGCGATTCTCATCGCTGGCGACGGAGATGCGGGAGGTTGAGAATGCATCTCAACGTGAGACAGAAGAGGCCGAGGCGCCGGGTTCCAGGCGACGCTAAGCCCCACTTAACTAGCCGTAAGTGACTCATAGATAAGGCCTTAACATAAACAGCAACAACGTGCTCGAGGACACCGGCCGTGGCTGCTGACGTGCACCTTTGGTCTGTGGAGAACTACGGGGAAAGCATGGTCGCGCATAAAAAAATCCTGATCGTTGATGACTCACCCGCTGAGGTCAAGCTGATGCAAGGCCTGCTGGAGAGAGAAGGCTACTGGCCAGTGGGGTTAAACGACTCCATGCGAGTCGAAGAGACCATCACTGCGGAGCGCCCGTGCGTGATTCTTCTTGATGTGGTGATGCCGAACCGCAATGGATTCCAGATCTGCCGCGACCTGAAGGGCAACGCGGAGTTCAACAGCATTCCTGTGATTCTGGTGACGTCGAAAGACACGGCGAGCGACAAGTATTGGGGCCAGCAGCAAGGCGCAGACGGTTACGTGACCAAGCCTTTCACGCGCGAAGAACTTCTGCGCGCGGTTCGGCGGTTTGCATGATTTTTTCCGAGGCAAAAGACGGGCGATGAACGAAGACTTCCATCTCGTGCCGCTTCCCGCAGAGGCCGACACCGGCGATCTGCTGGAAGCTCTTGGACCGATTGAAGAGCGCGCGCCGGAATCGCAGTACTGCGTGTTCCGCAGCGGACGCGAGCGCTTCTGCTTGCCGGTTCTGGACGTCGAAGAAGTGCTCGAATGGCCATTGCTGACCAAGATTCCACTTGGCCCGGCCTACCTGGTGGGAGTCTTCAATTTACGCGGGGCCATCGTGCCTTTGATTGACATCGCCATAACGGAAGGCCGAAGGCCTGGCTTGTTGCCCAAACATGTTGTGGTCGCTTCCCTTCGTAGCGAAAGCCACCACGATGATTTGCGAATTGGGATTGCCTCCGACGAAGTCATCGGAACGTATTCGGTGAACACCGAGGATTTGCTGGAGCAGGCGCCGGAAAACGTGCCGCATTGCATCGGAATGTTGCGGCATGACGACCGGCTGGCGCTAGTGATCGATCTACGCCGGCTGCTCGAGGTTTTTCCGGGGCCGAGCATTTGAATTTGGCGGAGACGGCGCCAGTAGATGGCCCGGGCTCCGTGGAAGAAATTTGGAGGGTGGCATGAAATCGCGATTGAGTTCCACAATTTGGATGCTGGTGCTGGGGAGCACCTTTATCTCGTTCCTCGTTCTTTGGCTGGCATTCAGCGGCGGAAAGAAAGCAGGCGACGCGTCCATTCTTGATTTTGGCTCGCCCGGCGGAGGGACGGTGCTCTTTGCCGTCTTGCTGACGTTTGTCATGACTGCAGTCCTCGCATGGCGGCTCTTCGCGTTCCTTGGGCCGGTGCAGGCGCTCGCAGAATTCTCCGAACGCCTCGCAGCTGGGGATCCGCGCGCGCGCATCGAAGTCCATTCAAGCGATGAACTCGGCTACATTGCCGACAATTTGAACCGCGCCGTCGCCCGCGTTTCCAAGGCTACGAGCAATCAGGATGCGAACGATGCGCTGCAACGCAGCATCACCGACCTCCTGAGCGTCATCAACCAGACCGCGCGCGGCGACCTGTCACAACGCGGCAAGGTGACCAACGACGCGCTGGGCAACGTCACGGACTCCATCAACTACATGCTCGACAACTTCACGAAGGTTCTGGAGCGCGTTCGCAAGGCCGCGATGGAAGTGACCGCCTGCTCGAACAACATTCTGGTAGCTGCCGATGAAATGCAGGCCGGCGCCACACAACAGGATCAGGAAATTACGAATACGTCGAGCGCCGTGGAAGAGCTAACGGTTTCCATGAAACAGGTGTCCAACAACGCGGAAGCCAGCGCCGAAGCGGCACGCCGCGCGCTGGACGCCGCCGAACAGGGCAACCGCGCGGTGCGCGATACGCTGGAAGGAATGCAGCGCATTCGGGCGTCGGTGCAGGCAACGGCCAAGAAGATCAAGTCCCTCGGCGACCGCTCGCTGGAAATTTCGGAAATCATCAACGTAATTAACGACATCACGGAACAGACGAACTTGCTGGCTTTGAACGCGGCCATCGAAGCGGCACGCGCGGGCGAAGCTGGCCGCGGTTTCGCGGTTGTTGCCGACGAAGTCCGCAAGCTGGCGGAACACAGCCGCAGCGCGACGAAGGACATCGCCGCACTGATCAAAGCGATTCAGGCGGAGACGAACGAAGCCGTGGTGGTGATGGAAGAAGGCACAAAGGAAGTGGAAGGCGGCGCAACGCTGGCCGATCAGGCAGGCCGCGCGCTGGACGCCATTTCGAACGTGGTGCGCCAGTCGGCCGAACTCGTCCAGGAAATTTCTCTGGCTTCGAAACAGCAAGTGCGCGGAACGGAAGGTGTCGCACACGCCATGCAGATTATTTCCAGCATCACGCGGCAGACGTCACAGGGAACACGCGGAACGGTGGCCACGGTTAGCCAGCTCGTAAAACTGTCGGATCAGTTGAACGAAGCGCTGGCGCAATTCCGTGCGTCCTCAAAGTCCGGTGGAAACGCTGCCGCGGCGCGTGAGGATTCCGATCGGCCAGTCCCGGCAGGCGCAGCGCGCTAGGAGCAACTCTCTTCCCCGGCAAGGCCAGGTGTAGGAGAGAGACCCAAAAAACGGGAAAACGATGACCGAACGCCAGGGACATGTGCACGGGCTGAGCGAACACGAGTTAAGCGAGATTCGCATGCTAATCGAAGAGCGAACGGGAATTTGCTTCGATGAATCGCGCGAGCGGTTTTTCTCCACTCGCGTGCGCGAACAGCTGCGTGTCAAGGGGATGGAGCGCGGGACGGACCTGCTGCGAGCCATTCGGAAGTCTAACGTGGAGTACGAAGCGCTGCTCGAACGGCTATTGACGCAGGAGACGAGTTTTTTCCGGTACCCCGGCGTTTACGAGGCTTTTGAGAAACGCGTTTTGCCGGAACTCCATGCCAAAAAGTTCTGGAAGAACCCGCGGACACTGCGAATCTGGAGCGCTGGGTGTTCGACAGGGGAAGAGCCTTATTCGATCGCCATTACCATCGCCGATTCGCTTTCGTTTGCTGACGCGTGGAATGTGGAGATTCTGGCGACGGACGTGGGGCGGCACGCGCTGAAGCAGGCCGAGCGCGCAGTGTACACGGGCCGCAGCATTGCGAGCGTGAGTCAAAAACAGTTGAGCGACCACTTTGCGGAAGGCAGCGGCGGGTATCACGTGAAGCCACGGCTGCGAAAGATGGTTTCGTTTGCGCAGATGAATCTCGCGTCGGCGGTCTACGTCGGCCGCATGGACATGATTTTCTGCATGAATGTGCTGATTTATTTTTCGGAAGAGCGGCGGCGGGCGCTGGTTCAGCGCTTTTACGACACGCTGGAGCCCGGCGGCTATCTATTTCTGGGGCATTCGGAATCGATCTCCAAGATGCCCGTAAAGTTTCAGGCCATTGTGCTGAATGATTGCATTCTTTACCGAAAGCCGACAGTGGAAGAGATGCAGAAGCTGGAACTTGTGGGGGAGGGACGCGCGTGAGCTCCGTAGACCGCGAAGGCGTCGAGATGTTCCTCCAGGAAGCTTCGGAGCACCTGCAGTATTTGCGGGAGTATGTGAGCGTGCTTCAGGAGCTAGAGCCGCGACACGAGGACCTGGAAAGGCTTTATATTGCGGCGCACACGCTCGGCGGAACTTCGGCGAGCTATGGTTTTCCGCGCTTCTCTGAAATTGCGAGCAAACTGGCGCACGTTTTTCAATATTCATTGAACGCTCCATTGGGCAGCGACCTTCACGGGCCGCTGACGGAATTTCTCTCCGACGGGATTTCACTTCTCGAAAATGATCTGCTGGAAATCAGCGATACCGAAAAAGAAAATCTTGAGGACATTGCTGCTTTCAAAGAGCGCTATCGCTTTGCTTTTCCGACGGAGCCGCCCCCGCTGAATCTTCCGCAGCACGATGCGCGTGACCGGTTTGCCGCGGAAATTCCTGAAGAGGAAGCCGTTGCCGCTGCGACGGGCTCGTACTTTGACGCTCTCCCTGCAGATGACGAAGTGCCGGATGAGATTCTGGAATTCTTTCAACCAGAGGCAGAGGAGCACCTGCAGATTGTCAGCGATTGCTTGATTTCGCTGGAGGGCAACAATAACCCGGAAGAGATCAACAAGCTTTTCCGCGCCATTCATACGGTAAAGGGCTCGGCCGCGCAAGTTGGATTGAAGCGGCTAGGCGGGATCGCGCATCGCGTGGAGGACCTGATTGGGCGTTTGCGTGACGGTGAGATGGAGCCGTCCCCGGCCGTCATCGACCTGTGCCTTGAATCCGTCGACGTGCTGAAGAAAACACTGCATCGTCAATGGGCGGACGAAGCAGAAATGCGCACAGGCGTCGATTCCCTGCTCGGGCGCATCGCGGAATTTGCGCCGATGGATGCGGAGGAAGCGGAGATTGCGGCCGAAGCAGCTGCGGCAGCGGCAGATCAGGCCGACGGCGAAGCAGAAGCTATTACAACGGCATCCTCTTCGGCGAAGAAGTCTGCGAAACAACCGGCGACTCCGGCAGCGGCAGTCAAGTCCGTTCGAATCGCTCTGGCGCGTCTCGACCGCATGATGAATACGGTCGGCGAGTTGGTGATCAACAGAACGCGCATGGTCGGTCGCGTGGCAGAACTGGAAAAGCTGGTCGATACCCTGAGCTTTTCGAAAGAGCGGTTGCAGGGCAAAGTCTCAGAGTTTCAGGAAAAGTACGAATTCAATCGCATCAGCAACAGCCGCGCCTCGCAAGGTCCATGGACGCCGGCAGCGACGCCCAAGATGCTGACAAGCGCGGCGGCGGGAGAGAGCTCGTTCTGGTCCGAGTTCAGCGAGCTCGAAATGGACCGCTACGACGACTTCAATATTTTGTCGCGGTCGATGGCGGAAATATCGGCGGACGTAAACGAAGTCTTGTCGCAACTCGAAGGATTCATCGGCCGGGTCGAGGGCGACATCGACGAATTTACAAAGCTGGCGCATCACCTGCAGGACGAGATCACTGCAGCGCGCATGGTGCCGATCGGCACGCTGTATTCGCGGTTGTCGCGAGCCGTTCGTGATGCGGCGAAATCGACCGGGAAGCAGGTCGACCTCGATCTCTCCGGCAGCGAGACCGAACTCGACAACAACATCATTCAGCAGATTTCCGACCCGTTGGTGCACCTGGTTCGAAACTCCGTGGCACACGGGATTGAAAACAGCAGTGACCGCACAGCCGCTGGCAAATCGGGGATGGGCAATATCACGGTGCGCGCCTATCACCGCGGCAATCACATCTACATTGAAGTGGAAGATGATGGGCGCGGTATCGATTACCAACGCGTAAAGCAGAGCGCCATCGAGCGCAGCCTAGTTTCGCCCGAGACGGCGGATCGCCTGACGGAACGCGACCTTCGCGAGATGCTGTTCCATCCCGGCTTTACCACTGCGCCGGTTAAGACGGAACTGGCGGGCCGTGGCGTGGGACTCGATGTTGTACGCGCAAATCTGAATGCGCTCAACGGGGAAATCGATATTCAGAGCACCAGTGGCCAAGGCACGAAATTCACTCTCAAGGTGCCCCTCACGCTGATCATTTCTCCGGCGCTGTTTGTACGCTGCGGCGCGACAAACTTCGCTTTGCCATTGGCGGTCGTTGAGGAAATTCGCCGACTGCGCGCGGATGAAATCGAAGATGTCGGCGGAAAGCTGCTAACCAAGGTCCGCGATGTGGTGACCGAAGTCATCCGGCTGGACACGTACCTGGGGTTGCCGCCGCTTGAGCCGGTCAACGGCTACTTCCGCATGGTCGTCGCCAACGCGGGAAACCGACAGATCGGCCTGGTTGTGGAGGAAGTCGTTGGCAAGGACGAAATCGTCATCAAAAACCTCGGCGAATACCTGCGCCGCGTAAAGCTCTTCCCTGGAACAACGATTGCGCCTGACGGCAGCTTGATTCTGCTGATCGACTTGAACCGCATGGTTGCTACGGAGCCCAACGAGAGACGCGCTCTGCAAGCCAGCGCCAGCGCAGCGCGCATCTTTGCGCCGGGTTCAACAGCTGTTGCCAAAGGAACAATTCCGTCCGAAGCCATCGACCGCGTCGAGCAAGAGCGCGTCATCGTTGTGGCGGACGATTCCATCAGCGTGCGCAAGTTTGTGGGCCGCATGCTGGAGAAGAACGGCTATCGCGTGAAGCTCGCGGCGGATGGCCTTGAGGCCGCCGAGTTGATATTGCAACACGGCTGCCACCTGGTCATCACCGACCTCGAAATGCCGCGCATGACCGGCTACGAACTAATGGTGCAGTTGCGGCAGAGCCCGGCGACGCGCCGCATTCCGGTGATGGTCGTCACGTCCCGAGCAGGGGCCAAGCATCGCGATCGCGCGATGAAGGAAGGCGCAACGTCCTTCCTCACCAAACCAGTTCAGGAAGATCAGTTGATCGCAGCGGTGGAACAACTCATAGGAACGGAAGCGACCCGACCGGTCGTTCCGGTGGCATAAACGAGCAATGGCTACCCCTCTCAAAAAGTTTCGCGTGCTGATCGTGGACGACTCCGCGTTCATGCGCAAAGTGCTGGAGACCATCTTCAACGCCGACGACCAGCTGCAGGTGGCGGGTCACGCCAAGGATGGCCGCGAAGCGGTTTCGATGGCGGAATCGCTCAAGCCCGACGTCATCACCATGGACATTAACATGCCGCACGTGGACGGCTTGCAGGCTACCGCCGAAATCATGACTACGAATCCGCGTCCTATCGTAATTGTAAGCTCGGAATCGAAGGAAGGCGCATCGAGCACGCTTCGCGCACTGGAGCTGGGCGCCATTGAATTTGTCGCCAAACCCTCCAGCGCCATCGATCTGGACATGCAGAGCGTGAAGGAAGAGCTCCTGCGCAAAGTGCGCATGGCCTGCAAGGTGCGCGTGGTGCGTACTGCTTCGCGGCTAGCTTCAAAGCTACAGGACACCAGCGGCGCCAAACTGCGTCCGCAGGCGCCAGTCACGCCTCGTCCGGCGCCCACGTCCGGACTCGATCAGCGATTCCCCGTAGTTGTGTTGGCGGCTTCCACAGGCGGGCCGGCGACGGTAATGCGCATTGCCCCTGGATTCACGCGCGACTTCCCTGCTGCGGTCATTCTTGTGCAGCACATGCCCGCAGCGTTCACCACACAATACGCCGCGCAGCTCGCGGAGTTCACTGAAGTTCGCGTGAAAGAAGCGGAAGCCAACGAATCGCTCCAGCCGGGCACTCTTTATATCTGTCCGGGTGGACAGCATCTTCGCCTGACACCCACGGGCCGCATCCAGCTGGACGGAACCTCAGGGCGCATTGACGGTTATCTGCCCAACATCGACGTCACGATGGAATCGGTCGCGGCCTACGCCGGATCCCTCAGTATCGCAGGGGTCCTCACTGGAATGGGCAGCGATGGAGCCAAGGGCGCGAAAGCCATCAAGAATGCCGGCGGACTGGTTCTGGCGCAAGACGAAGCGACTTCGGTGATTTTCGGCATGCCCGCGGAAGCGATCAAAGCCGGCGCCGTGGATCAAGTGCTTGGAATCGACGACGTTTATGCAGCCATAGAAAAGCGCGTCTTGAGCATCTGCCGGCCGACTCCCGCAGGAGTCCGCTGATGCGTGTCGCAGTTCCAACAAAGCCGAGTCCCGCGCGTTCGGAGCAAATCATTGTATTTCGAGTTTGCGGCCAACTCTTCGCTGTTTCGTCTGCTTCCGTGCAGGAAGTCCGCAGCCGGGACAGTCTATCGGGAGCCTCTGTGGATATTAGCGCCCCGGGACTTCGCAAAGTGCGCCACGTGGTGCGGCGCGGAGATCGATCGCTGTTCATCGTGAACGCCGCGGTGCATTTCGATCTTCCCTTTTCCCCAGGAACACTCGTCTTCGTATTGCGAAAAACTCGCACGGCGCTCCTCGTCGATGGCATCGAGAAGATGACCGCCATGACCAGGCTGCAAGCGCTCCCGCAATCCTTCTGGCACGAAGAGCGGCAATGGTATCGAGGACTTACGGCCATCGATCAGAATGTCATCCCCGTGGTGCATCCAGAGGGCTTCTTGTCGCAGGAAGACCTGGCTCTGCTAGATGCCGCCATGCCTCCGATCGAAGACCTCCCTGAAGTGAATCCTGAAGGAGCGGAAGCGGCCTCATGACCGTGACGGTGGAGCTCGAGCTGCAGTCTTTCGTCCTGCTTCGGCTGGGCGAGCGGCGATTTGCCGTTTGTGCCAACCAGATTGCGGAGCTGGTTGCGCCCAGCCACGTATTTCAGTTTCCGCACCGCACCGCAAGAATAGAAGGAGTCATCCTGCGGCGCGGAAGAATCGTTCCCGTTTGCGACGTGGCAAAAATACTAATTGGAAAGAGTTTGACGTCACGCCGGTTGTACATGGTCGCTGTGCGCCACTACGGCGAGCAGACCGAGTGGGTGGCGTTGCCGGTCACCGGAGAATGCGAACTGATCACCGCGGAAATGACCGCCGCCGGTGAGTCCGACGCCGCGCATGTGGCCGGATGGCTTTCGCACGATGGCGATGTGATTGAAGTCCTGAACATCGACGCGATCACCCCGGGCTCCGACGAGGTACATGAAGCAACGACATCGCACGAACCGCTGGAGGCACGGCCATGACAGCTGCCGGGCGCCAGGGGAAAATTTTGTTGATCGATAGCAACGTGTATTTCGCCAAGCGCTTGGGGGATGCGCTCAAGCGCGAAGGTTACGAGGTGATTTCGAGCACCCAGGCATCGTTTGCGCTGACCACGCTCGAATATGACATGCCCACGGCGATTCTCTGTGCCACGAACATGCGGGAGATGGGCGCGCTCGAGATTGCAAGAATTATTCGCGCCGACGCCAAAAACGCCGCCTTGCCCATCATCGCACTCGGAGACGGCAGCCAGCGCGCCCTGATGGAGGCATTCCAGGCTGGGTGCGACGATTACATTGACCGACACCAGTCACCACCGGTCATCGCAGCGCATGTGAAGCAGATCATTGTCAGCAAGGCGGAAGGGTTCCAGCCCACGCAGATGCTGGCTCAATCGGACACCAGCCTTAGCGGCAGCCTGACGCATCACGACCTTCCGGGTGTAATGCAGATGCTTGGGCATGCGCACCAGAGCGGCGCCCTGCACATCAACGCCGGCGAAACGGACGCGGTAATGTTCTTCGACGCGGGAGAAATCACCCACGCGGAATGCGGGAATCTGTTTGGCGACGAAGCCGTGATTCACATTTTGAAGAGCTGCGTAAACGGCGGTGAGGGCGTTTACAAGTTTGCATACGGAACGGCGTCGACGCAGCGAACGGTGCTGCGTTCGGCCACGGATCTGATGCTCGATGCCATGCGCGAATACGACGAAGGCACGCGCGACATGGCGGACAAGGAAGCGCAATGAGCGAAACCATGACCGTTCCTCCGCTGGGTGAAGCCACGCCCAAGCGCATACCGACCGTCTACTTCATCGACGACAGCGCGACCATGCGCGAAGTCATCAAGATCGCTTTCCGTCGTGAAAACATCAACGTCATTACTTGCGCCGACGCCGCTTCCGCGCTCGCGCAGTTCGGCGAGAATCGTCCCGACGTGGTCATTACCGACGTAATCATGCCGGATCAGGACGGCTACTCGGTTTGCAGCCAGATCAAGCAGAACCCGGAGTTCTGCGAGACTCCCGTGGTATTGATGTCCGGCGTCGTAAATAAAAGTGTGGCGGACAAAGCTGTTTCCGTAAAAGCCGATGAATTAATTCGCAAGCCCTTTCAACCTCAGGAATTGATCGCGCGTGTGAAGAGCCTTCTTGAGCCCAAGGGCTCTGCACCGGCTCCCGCATCTGAACGTCCGGGATCCTCGAACGCCCTAAGCAATCTCTTCGCGCCCGTTCCGGTTCCTGTTACACCCCGGAACGTCGCGCCTACTCCTGCGGCGGCCACACCCGAATCAGCCTGGCCACGTGCGCTCGCAGAGGCATTTACGCCGAGGCAACCGGCGCAGGCACAACCCGGCGCGCCGCAGTCCGTAAATCCAACCGTGCGGCAGGCGCCCACGGCTTCCGACGTTCAGAAGCTGCGCATCGAGATTGCGCATCTGGACTTGCTCGTCAAAAAACTCCAGACCGAATTGCAAATCGAACGCCAATACAATCAGGCTCTGGAAACTCAGATCCGCTCCCTCACGGACGTGGAGTGACTATTTAAGAGTTGAGTGCTGTTCCGTTTACTCTTCCTCGGTACTCGCCTGTCTAGTTGACCATCGAACATGGATTCAGTAGCCTGATTTTGCGGCTTACAAGCTGATTCTATCCGGGGGAAAGCTTGAATGAACAAAAAGCAAGGAATTGAAATTACACGCCGCGAGTTTGCGCGCCGCGCGGCCATGATTTCCGCGACCGCCTCGCTTGCTCCTGCAAATCTACTGGCTACCGAAGTGGCTTCCCATGCTCCCGCGGCGCAGCAGCCGTCGAACCCAACTAAACTTTCCCTAGCGAGCCAGACCGAGGCGGATTCGCGTCTCCAGGCAATCTTCAACGAATATGGAAGCCGATTCTCCGAGGCGCAGAAAGCCGATCTGCGCCGGCTGTGCGCGGAAGCACAACCTGGGCTCGATCGCTTGCGCGCTTATGCCACAGAAAATGGAGACGGACCTGCACTCTATCTGCGGCCATTGATGGAGCGTGAGAAAAAGCCTTCGCCGATGCCTGCAAAACCAACAAGCGCGCCCAAAAAATCCTGAGGAGCCTCCCGAATGCCTGGCGAAGAACTCTTCTATCTTTCGGTCAGCGAGCTTGCGAAGCGTATCGAATCGAAGAAGCTCTCTCCCGTTGAATTGACTAAAGTCTATCTCGAACGCAGCCAAAAGCTTGGGCCGCGTTTCAACGCTTACGCACAGCTCACTCCGGAAACCGCGCTGGAGCATGCGAAAGCCGCCGAAAAGGAGATTCAACGCGGTCACTATCGCGGCCCGCTACATGGGATTCCCTACGCCGCAAAAGATCTTCTCGCAGTAAAAGGGGTTCCGACTACCTGGGGCGCTAAGCCCTATGCCAGCCAGACCTTCGATTACAACGCCACGGTGATCGAGCATTTGAACCGTGTCGGCGCGGTGATGATCGGCAAGGCGTCGATGATCGAGCTCGCGGGAGGAATGGGTTACCGCTTCGCGTCCGCTTCCCTGCAGGGCGAGGCCAAGAATCCTTGGGACGCCACTTGCTGGACTTGTGGATCATCGTCCGGCTCCGGAGCCATCGTCGCAGCGGGGCTTGCGGCTTTTGCCATCGGCACGGAAACGTGGGGCTCGATCATCTGCCCTTCTGCGTTCTGCGGCGTCAGCGGCCTGCGGCCTACTTATGGCCGCGTCAGCCGCTATGGCGCCATGGCGTTGGCACCCTCGATGGACAAGATCGGTCCGCTGGCGCGCTCCGCGGAAGACTGCGCGCGCATCTTCGCGGCCATTGCTGGCCATGACCCGAAGGACCGCGGTACGCTTCCTATCGACCGCGGAGCCTTCACTTATTCGCCGTCAATCGAACTGCATTCCCGCCCGCTGAAACTTGGCTGGCTCACAAACGCGTGGAAGTCTCTTGAACCCAGCATTGCCAAGCCCGTGGACGCGGCTGCGCGAGTTCTAAAGAAATTCTTGTCCTTCAAAAATGCCGCATTGCCTGTCGGACCCTGGGAAGAGGCCGGCGGCATTATCGTCGCGGTGGAAGGCGCAGCTTCTTTCCGCTCCTTGATTCGTTCCGGTAAAGTCAGCGAACTGACGGACCCTTTGGGACAAATCGCCGGGTATGTGAATGAACAGTATTCTGCCGCCGATTATCTGCAAGCACTGAAGGTCAGGGAAATCCTGCAAAATAAAATGGAAGGACTGTTTGAATCGTTCGACGTGCTAGTAACGGCCTCGCAACCCGTTCCAGCCACCCTCCTCGATTTGAATCTCGAAACTGGCCTGGTCTTCCCGGACCCGCTAGGAGCCATCGGCAATCTTTGCGGCCTGCCCGCACTTTCTGTGCCTTGCGGATTCACGGAGAAGAACCTTCCGGCGGGATTGCAATTCATCGCGAGAGCGGGAGACGACATTGCCGTTTTACAGGCTGCGCGAACGTTTCAGCAGCACACGGACTGGCACAAACGGCATCCAAAGCTTCATTAAGAAATTGCCTGGAAGAACGAAGCGAGTGGCTCTTCTCCGAATCAAGCTTTCTTTAAGATGTCGTGTACCGCGCGCAGAAATGCCCAACGACTGAACGGTTTCGTCAAGAGACGGATGGACGCGCCTTCCACAAGGGATTCCGCGGCAGCATGCTCGCTGTAACCCGACATAAAAAGGACGGGAAGCCCAGGGCGTTTCTGCCGCAGGAACGCGCCCAATTCCTGGCCGGTTATCCCTGGCATAACCATGTCGGTGACCAGGAGATCGATGTCCCCTTGATGTTTGGCCACAAGTTCCATGGCTTCTGCGCCATTGCGCGCCTCGATCACCGTGTAGCCGCCGGATTCCAAAAACTCGCGCGCCACTTCGCGCACATCCTGCTCGTCTTCCGTCAGAAGAATCGTCCCTGTCCCCCGGGGGGCTTCCGAAAACGACTGAGTCGATCCGGTCTTTTCCACGGGCTGATCCACGCAAGGCAGATAAATCTTGAAACAGGTTCCCTTCCCCAATTCGCTGTAGACCCAGATAAATCCGCCGCTCTGCTTCACTACTCCGTAGACCGTGGCTAGACCCAAGCCCGTGCCTTTGCCCTGCTCCTTGGTGGTGAAAAACGGCTCGAAAATGTGAGCCTGCGTTTCCGCGTCCATTCCCGTCCCGTTGTCTGAGACCGCGAGCAACACATAGCTTCCCTTCTGGATCGCCGGATGCACGGCGCTATACGCACTGTCCAACTCTTCGTTGGAAGTCTCGATCAGCAGCCGCCCGCCTCCTGGCATGGCGTCGCGTGCGTTGACAGCCAGATTCATAATGACTTGTTCCATTTGGCTGGCATCCGCTCGGATGGCACCCAAATTTGCCGTGGTCCGAATGACCAGCTCGATATCTTCTCCGATGAGGCGGGGCAGCAATTTCCCCATGTCCTCGACAACGAAATTCAGATTCATTACGCGTGGCTGCAAGATCTGCATGCGGCTGAAGGCAAGAAGCTGGCGGGTCAGCGTGGAAGCGCGATCCGCGGCGCGTTCGATCTGCTCGACCTTTCGCGTAACTTGTTCGGGACTCGGAATGGCGTTGAGCAGCAGTTCCGTATGCCCCTTGATCACCATCAGGAGATTGTTGAAGTCGTGGGCTACGCCCCCTGCTAAACGCCCTACGGCCTCCATCTTTTGCGCTTGGCGAAACTGCTGTTCGAGGAGACGTCGCTCGGTGATGTCTTGTGCCACCAACAACCGCACGCGCCGTCCTGCATAATCCAATTCGTGCGCAATGATTTCCACTTCCATGAGCTTGCCGTCTTTTTTGCGGTGTTTCCAATTGCCGTGGTAACGCCCCTGGCCGTTCCATTGCCGGAAGGGTTCGAGATCCTTGTCCTTTTCTTCAGGACGAAGGTCCAGGATGCTCATGCTCCCAAATTCTTCGTACGAATATCCGTACTGGCGGATAGTGGCATCGTTCACTTGCAGAAACCGCAGCGTCTCGCGGTCCAATACCCAGGTGGGGAGCGGGCTGTAGCTGAACAACAGCCGGAACATCTCCTCGTTCTTGCGTAGCGCGTCTTCAGAGCGACGCCGCTCGATGGCCAGAGCGATGTGGCCGCCAACGGAGCTCACGAACTCCAGATCGCGCTTGTCGTAGGCGTGCTCGTTCCCATAATGCTGAACAACAAGTACCCCGATCGTGGCGGTTGGCGTCTTGAGCGGAACACCCAGCCAGGCAGGCGAAGGGGAACCCACCAGCTCGACCTCGCCTTGTGCGGCGAGTCGGTCGAATTCACTTTGCGGAATCAACATCGCGGAACCGGTTCGGAAGACGAATGCCGTGCAGCTGCGGCCCACCTTTTGCGGAGGAGGCGCGACGTCCACCTGATCGGCAAAGAAAGGAAATGAAAAAGTGTCAGTGTCCGCTTGGTGGAGTGCCACGAAACAGTTTTCGGCGTACAAGACTTTCTTTAGCGCTTGATGGATGCCTGAGAGGAGCTCGTCAAGGTTTGCCGTTTCGTTTAGAGCATGCACCACCTCGGCAATGACTTGGCGCTCGGCTTCCATGCGCTGCAGGTCGGTGACGTCCCGGAAGGTAACGACGATGCCTTCAATGGCCGGCAGATTCGTATGGTCCCTGGCCGTGGCATCGAACCAGCGCCAGCCGCCGTCTTTGCTTCGAAGCCGGCATCGACAGCTATTCGCTCCGCCGCTTCCGCCCGCAACTTCACAGACGTGTTTATGGAAACCGGCAGCCTCATTCGGGTGAAGCAAGGATGCCATTGGCCCGCCCACCAGGTCTTCGGTGCGATGGCCCAGCACACGGGCGAACCCCTGGCTTGCAAATTCGATGACGCCGTCCGCACTCAGAATTGCGATGAGTCCATGGACGGAGTCCAGAAGCGTGGAAAGCTGTTCCGGCCCGATAATTGTGGCCTGCAGAGAGGAAACTCGATGTGCCATATATATTGCCGCTGCTCGCGACACCTGCCAGCGCATCGAGCACCGCTGGCAAGGTGAGTCCTGCATCCTCCGCCAAACGTAGTCGTTCTAAGACAAACTTTGGTTACGAGGGAAAGCTAATGTATTTAGAATACGGCACCTTTGCTTAAGGCGAAACGATTGCCTCGAATCGTGCGGCGAAACGATGACTGTCCTAAGGGACAGGGATGCCCCTTCAATCAGGTATCTTCTTGTCGCGTTGACCGTGTGTTACGCTCGCCCCGCCATTGGATGTCGGCACACGTCTATTGTGACGGCCCGCACAAACTTGCTGAGGAGGCGATTCTGCAATGCACGAAATATGGAAAGACATGTTCGTCATGGGACTTCCCCTGCTGGAGAAAATTCTCCGGCCGATCCTGGTCTATGCGTTTCTGGTGATCAGCCTGCGGCTCTCGGGGAAGCGCGAGCTCGTGCAGCTAAATCCCTTTGACCTCGTTGTTCTGCTGACGCTTTCGAACACGGTACAAAACGCCATCATCGGAGAAGATAACAGCGTGCTCGGGGGAGTCATTGGCGCAACGTCCCTGCTCGTCACCAACTACCTGGTCGTGCGTTTCCTCTATGACCACCGGAAACTTGATCAGTTCGTCGAAGGCAAGGCGGACGTCCTGGTGGAAAATGGAAAAGTAGTTACCCGGCACCTGGAGAAGGAACTTATCACCATGGCGCAGCTCGAAGCCGCCGCCCGCAAGCAAGGATTCGAATCACTCACGGAAGTCCAACAGTGCATTCTTGAGCCCGGGGGCACGCTTTCTTTTCTTGGTAAGAAACCAGGAACCGAAGATGTGCGTCATCAAGATCTGGTTGCTAGGCTGGAGCGGCTCACCAAGGAAATTGCGCTGCTAAGAGGATCCCAACCACCGGCGCGCGCTTAGCTCAATGCAGCAAGAATCCCGTAAGCGCCAGCGCGATGCCTACGGCGCCGACCAGCATTCCGCCAAACCAAAACAGTTTGCGTTTGGTCAGCATCGTAATGGAGCAAATCACCAAGCCAATCTCCAGGAAGGCTTCTCCTCCGTCAAAACGGTCAGCTTTGCGTCCCGCCAAGTCGCGGTCGTCTTCCAGGTCTTTCGCTTCTTTGCTGATGTCTTCCTTGTCGCTCTGGTAGTGCTCGACTTCCTTCTTGTATTTCTCGCGAAGCGCCTCGCCTTTTTCCTTGTCCATTGTGGCAACAATATTCACCACATCGGAGAAGCCTTGTGTCTCGTGCAGCCGGACGCTCTTGGCTTGGTATTGCGCCCATTTGTCGGCGGCCTGGCTTTGCCGGAGCAACTCCTCTGTATGCGTGCGATGGCCCATTAACGTTACCGCCGCCACGAGAACCGCCATGATGGAAATCGTTATGGACACCGGCAGGACCAGTGGATCATCCTCGCCGCCGTGGTGTGCCTCGGGAAGTTCGAATCCTTCGCCCATTCCTGCACTCTCCTTAAGTCAGATTAAGTCGATGAATCATGAGAAATAGCCTGCAACGCCTCCTGCGCCGCTTCGATCGTGCGATCAACGTTTACGGAAGTGTGCGCTGCGGAAATAAACGCCGCTTCAAACTGTGACGGCGCCAGAAACATACCCCGATCGAGCATTTCCCGGAAGAATCTTGCATAGCGTTTTGTGTCCGACCGTTTGGCTTCCGTGTAATTCCGGACGGGCGCTGCCGTAAAGAATATCGTCGAGAGTGACCCGATAGCATTTATCTGTGCGGCGATTCCGGCTTCTTGCAGCGCCGCGCGAAAGCCCATCACCAGTCTCTGCCCAAGCTGCGCCATTTCGTCATATAGCTTCGGTTTAGTCAATTGTTTAAGTGCAGCGATGCCCGCCCGCATGGCCAGCGGATTTCCCGCCAGAGTTCCCGCTTGATATACCAGACCAAGTGGCGCGACATGATCCATGAACTCCGCGCGTCCTCCATAAGCAGCTACCGGCACGCCGCCGCCAATGATTTTCCCCAACGTCGTGAGGTCTGCCTCAATTCCCAACATGTCCTGGACGGAACCATAGCGCAGGCGAAATCCGGTAATCACTTCATCGACGATCAACAGCGCCCCCTCACGGCGCGTAATTTCACGAAGCCCTTCCAGAAAGCCTGCCGCCGGTGGAACAACTCCCATGTTTGCCGCGATCGGCTCGACTATGACCGCGGCAATCTTTCCCTTGTTTTGGCCGAACACTCGTTCGACGGCGGGCACATCGTTGTACGGCACATTCAGCGTCAGCGCAGCGAGAGCCTGCGGCACTCCGGGGCACTCGGCGATCCCCAGTGTTGCCAGCCCCGAACCTGCCTGCGAAAGAAAACTGTCCGCATGCCCGTGGTAACAGCCCTCAAATTTCACAATGAAGTCGCGTTTCGTGACGCCGCGCGCCAGGCGTACCGCGCTCATCGTCGCTTCCGTCCCGCTGGAGACAAAACGAATTTTCTCGATGAAAGGGATCGCCTGCGTGATCAGTGTGGCGAGCTCGACCTCCAGCTCCGTGGTCACGCCAAAACTCGTCCCACGCTGTGCCTGATCCGCAATCGCTGCGCTGATAGCGGGGTTCGCGTGCCCCAGAATCATCGCGCCCCAGGAACACACGTAGTCAAGCAGCTCGTTGCCGTCCGCGTCGTAGAGGTGTGCGCCGCTGCCGCGTTCGATGATCAGCGGCTCCCCACCCACCGAACGAAACGCCCGCACGGGACTATTCACACCGCCAACAAGGACTTTTTCGGCGCGCTCAAAAATCTCGCGCGAACGCTTGCGCTCGCGCTTCAAACGGGGTTCTATGGCGCTCATGCTTTTCTCAGTCAAAGGATCACGGCTTCAGCCACCGGGCGGCATCCTTGGCATGATACGTCAAAATAATGTCAGCTCCAGCGCGTTGAATGCCCGTCAAAATCTCCAGGACCACGCGCTTTTCATCCAGCCACCCCTTTTGCGATGCAGCTTTCACCATCGCATACTCGCCGCTCACATTGTAGGCGCCGACCGGAACATCGAACGCATCGCGCACCCGCCGAATCACATCCAGGTAAGGCATCGCCGGCTTCACCAGCACCATGTCCGCGCCTTCTTCCAAATCCAGCTCCACTTCCTTCAGAGCCTCGCGCGCATTGGCGGGGTCCATCTGGTAGCTGCGGCGGTCGCCAAATTGCGGAGTGGACTGCGCCGCTTCCCGGAAAGGTCCGTAGAATCCGGACGAATACTTCGCCGCATAAGAAAGAATCGCGATGTTTTCAAACTTGTGTTCATCCAACATTTCGCGAATAGCGCCCACGCGCCCGTCCATCATGTCCGAAGGCGCGACAATGTCCGCTCCCGCTCGCGCATGAGAAAGCGCCTGCTGCGCCAGAATCGAAAGCGTGGCGTCGTTCGCGACTTCTCCATTCTCGATGACTCCGCAGTGTCCGTGATCCGTGTATTCGCACAAGCACACGTCGGTAATGACCAACAGTTTCAGCTTTGTCTTTCGAATCGCTTCAGTGGCCCTCTGCACCACGCCCTGCGCGCTGAGAGAACTCGCCCCACGCGGATCTTTCGTTTCCGGTAATCCGAAAAGAATGATCCCTGGAATCCCGAGCGATTCCACCTCACGCGCCTCTTCCACGATTTGATCAGCCGACTGTTGATGAATGCCCGGCATGGAGCTGACTTCCTGCCGTACTTTTGCCCCCGGGCAAACGAACATCGGATAGATGAGCCCAGCGGGTGTAAGACGCGTCTCTCGAACAAGGTCGCGCAGCGCCTCGCTGCGCCGCAGTCGCCGTGGTCGATGTGTAGGAAAACTCATCCTGGCTTCACTCCCGTTGCAGGCTGCCTGATCGTACCCGTAAAGTATTGCTCCAATGCCTGGACGACCGTCGCAGTGGTCGTGTCTGCCGCTACGACGACTCGCTCGACCCCAGCATCCCGCAAAGCGCCGGCTGTAACAGGCCCGACCGCGGCGATCGCTAGTCTATCCTGCAACCCGTGCAATTGGTCCACACCAGTCGATTCGACGAAATTGTGCACAGCTGAAGGACTGAAGAAGAGTATCGCGTCCGCTTCTCCTGCTGCGATGCGCCCCAGATTCTGCTTGTCCACATCCGTTGGCTGCAAGGTGCGATATGCCACCACTTCCGTGACCTGCGCTCCATGCCCCTTTAGCGCCGCCGGCAGGTCCGGATTGGCGCGATCGCTCCGCGGCAGCAGCACTTTTCGCCCTCGCAAACGCTCTCCCAATTCGTTCGCGAGCGCGACTCCGTTGTGAACCTTCGCTACATATTCTACCGGCAGCCTGGCCAGCCGCACGGCTTCGGCGCTAGCTGGACCAACCGCCGCAATCATCGCCTTGTTCTCCGTTCGGCTCAACGGAATCTTCAGGCTCTCGCTTCGCGCCGCAAACGCCCGCACCGCCTGCCCGCTGGTAAAAACTACCCAATCAAATTGTTCCAATTGTGCGATCGCTTCATCCAACTCCACAAAGCTCTCTGGATCGGCAAACGCAACGAGCGGAAGAATTAGAGGGATCGCCCCTAAGACTGACAGTTGTTTCGAAAGCGCTTCGCTCTGCGCCGCGGCGCGCGTGATGACGATGCGCTTACCTGCCAGAGGCGATTGCGCCATGTCAGCCACGCTGCCTGCTCACTTCCTCGAGAATGGTCTGCGCTCCAGCTTCGACTAACAGCCGCGCCATGTGCTCCCCAAGCTGTGCCGCCTGATCCGGTGGAGCGGTCGCGCGCTGTTTTACATGTTGCACCCCGTCCGGGGAACAGACACACGCCTCCAGCACCAACTCGCCGCGTTCAATTCGCGCCCACGCGCCGAGCGGCACCTGGCATCCGCCTTGTAAGGCACCCAGTAGCGCACGCTCTGCGATGATTGCTGTACGCGTTTCCGTATCGTCTAATGGCGCCAGAATATCCGCCGCCTCCGTATCCTTTAGCCTGCATTCCACGGCAATCGCGCCCTGCCCCACCGCCGGCATGCAAACCTCAGGCGAAAGCACTTCCGAAATCCGCTGGCTCAACCCAAGTCGGTCCAGGCCCGCCTTGGAAAGCATGATCGCCTCGTACTCCCCGCTTTCCACTTTGCGCAGCCGCGTATCCACATTGCCGCGCAAATCGCGGATGTCCAGGTCCGGCCGAAGATGCAAAAGTTGTGCTTGCCGTCGCAGGCTACCCGTGCCGACGCGAGCTCCTTGCCGAAGACTAGTCAGCGTCGCCCCCACGAGGCAATCCCGCACGTCATCGCGGTGGCACACCGCCGGAAAACTGAGCCGCGAAGGAGTATCCGTGGGGATGTCTTTCACGCTGTGCACCGCGAGATCGATGGATTCTTCCAGCAGAGCCTCTTCCAGCTCCTTGATGAAAATTCCTTTCCCTCCAATCGCGGTTAACGGTATGTGCTGCAGCTTGTCGCCAGCAGTCTTGATAATCACAATCTCCGCTTCCACGCCGGCCGCCGCAAACAGCCGCTTGCGAACGGATTCCGCCTGCCACTTCGCCAGCATGCTGCCGCGCGTCCCGATGCGCAGGATTCTCACGGCTTCTCCCGGTTCGCGAGGAACAGCGCGCGCAGTGCTTCGACGTTCTGAATCTTTCGCCGCAGCTCTTTTTCTCCGCGCAGCCGCTGCGCCGGCTCGAGGAGTAGTTTTTCCAACAATTCGTCCATCAAGCCTTCCATCCGTGCACGGTCCTCGTCGCTCAGGTGCCTCATCGATTCCATGCGCGCACGAATAAACCCCGCGCGCTCCTCTTGTAGTCTCGCGCGTAATTCATCGACTAGACTTACCAGCTCGACGCTCGCCTGCCAGGAGAGAAACTTCCCCACATGTTCGTCCACAATGTTTTCGGCGCGCGGAATTTCGTTTTCACGCGCCTGCCGGTTTTGCTGCACGATGTCGCTGAGGTCATCCATGTTGTAGACATAAACGTTGTAGAGCTTCGCGACGCCGGCATCGATGTTGCGCGGCATTCCCAGATCCATCACAAACAAGGCACGGTTTTTCCGTGCCCCCATCGCCCGCTCGACCATTTCGCGGCGAAGAATCGGTTCTTCCGCAGCTACCGACGACACGACCACGTCCGGCGATTGCAGCGCCGCATCCCATTCCCCCCACGCGACGACTTTTCCACCGAACTCCCGGGCAAGTTCCTCCGCGCGGTCCCGCGAGCGGTTCATCACCAACATCTGAGCGATGCCGCGGTCGCGAAGCTGGGATACAACTTGCTCGCTGATCGCACCGGCTCCCAATACAAGGGCCGTGCGTTCCCGAAGTTTCCCAAAGATGCGCTCGGCCAGCTTCACACCTGCCGAAGCCACCGACATCGGCCGCGTCCCCAAGTCTGTCTCCGAGCGCACGCGCTTTCCGACTTCCAACGCGCCTTGAAAGAGCCGGTTCAACACTGGCCCGGTAGCGCCGTACTCATGCGCGAAGCGATACGCTTCCCGTACTTGGCCCAGGATTTCCGCCTCCCCGAGCAACATGGAATCGAGCCCCGCCGAAACACGGAACAGATGCCGCACTGCCGCACGGTCGTAGTGGTGATAGAGCGAAACGCCAAGGACATCCGGCCGCACCGCATGAAACTCGCTCAAGAAAGTGGACAGCCCCGGTGCGCACTCGTGGGACGACTCCGGCGGCACACCGTAAACTTCGCTGCGATTGCAGGTTGAGAGCACCAGCGTTTCTTCAAGGATCCCTCGCGAGCGCAATTCGTCCGCCGCGCGCCGCGCCTGCTCCGTCGTAAAAGACACCTTCTCCCGCACCTCCACAGGCGCCGTCCGGTGATTTAATCCGACGAGAACAATCTCCATGCCGCGGTTCATTCGCTCCTAAAAGTAGCGGTGACTATGCGACAAATACAAATTCACGACCGTAAAACTCAACACCACCAAAACGAAATTGAAAATGCACAGTTTGGACGCCCGCGCCCCGCGCCAGGACGCCGTTCGCGCCAGCCGGAAATACAGCACGTACAGCAACAACACCAGGAGAGTGACGACATACTTTGGATCGTAAAACCAATATTGCCCCGTGAGCCGGTCCACCGAAACAAAGCCCAGTGCCGTTCCGATGGCAATCGAAGCGAGGCCAATCAATACGCTGGACTGGCTCATTCGCTCCAACAGTTCCAGAGGTGGCAACCGCCAAACCATGTTGCCGAGTTCATGCCGCCGCAACAGCCGTTCCTCACCCAGAAAAATGAGACTGAGGACACAGGAAAGTGCAAACGCGGCGTATGCGAGGATGCTCAACGTAACGTGGAACGCAAAAATCGCGCCGCGCAATTCAGGCTGCGGGAGACGGTCTGCCGGAGCAAGGTGCGCCGCCAAGAAAAACACCAAAATAAACGGAAGGACGAACGCACCAACGGACCGCTGCCGGTGATACAGCTCCAGCCCCAGATACGTCAGCGCCAGCAGCCACCCGAACAGCGACATCGAGCCGTAAAGATCGTGGTACGGAACCGTATGCAGTCCCCGAGACCTCTCCAGCAGCGCGAAATAGTGCGCTACCAGGCCCGCTGCAAGCAGCAGCGTCCCCAATCTTCCGGTGAGCGCTCTGCCGGTGTTCAAGAACCGAACATACAGGCCGAGGCTCAGCCCATAAGCAACCGTCGTCAATAGGAACGCGATGTGACTCATCTTTTCTTGCCGAAAGGCAATGCCCCTGCCCTTTCGTACAGTTTTAGGAATTGTGATGGTCCCGTTTTGAGTATAGCCCACACTTGCAACTGCACGCACACGCGAGCACCTATGTGCCCCTCTGTCAGCACGAGGGGCTGGGATTTGCTATCCTTACTCTTTCCGGCAGAACTGGAGCCCACCGGCCGTGTCGATTAATCGAAAAGAGCTGTTTCTGCGTGCCTGCCGTGGCGAAACACCGCCCCGTCTGCCCGTCTGGATGATGCGCCAAGCCGGTCGCTACCTGCCCGAATATCGCGAAATCCGAGCGAAGCACCCTTTCCTCGAAGTTTGCAAAACGCCCGACCTCGCCGTGGAAGTTTCCCTCCAGCCTTTTCGCAGGCTCGGCATTGATGCGGTCATTGTGTTCTCGGACATTCTCATCCCCGCCGAGGCCATGGGACTGCAACTCGAGCTCGGCGATGCTGGGCCGAACCTGCCGAATCCCGTCCGATCAAAAGCCGACGTCGACAAACTGAAAAACTTTGATCCTGAAGCCGAGACCGGCTTTCTTCCCGAAGCCATCCGCCGCATCGCGAAATCTGTCGGACCCGAAGTTCCTGTCTTGGGATTTGCCGCCGCGCCCTGGACGCTCGCGTGCTACATGGTGGAGGGCAAAACCAAGGAAGGTTTCGCGACCGTCAAATCCTTCCTCTACCATGAGCCGAAGACGTTTCGCGATCTGTTACATCGCATTGCCGAAGCCACCGTCCCCTATCTCAAAGCGCAAATCGCGGCCGGCGCTGCTGCGGTCCAGCTATTTGATACATGGTGCGGTGAACTCGATCTCGACGACTACAACCGTTTTGCACTTCCTGCCATTCAAGAAGTCATCTCAAGCCTAGGCCACCGCGTTCCCGTGATTTATTACACGAAGGCCTCTCATCATTTATTGCCCGCGATCGCACAATCAGGTGCGAACGTCCTGAGCGTCGATTGGCGCGTCGACCTGGCGGAGGTTCGCAAGTCGTTGGGGCCGAGAATCGCCCTGCAAGGCAACGTAGACCCTGCCGTTTTGCTCGGCCCGCCTGAAAAGATTCGCGCCGTTACGCTGGACGCCGTCGCATCACTTTCCGGCCAGGGCCACATTCTCAATCTGGGCCACGGCATCCTGCAGAACACACCCGTAGAAAATGCCAAACTCTTTATCGAGACCGGCCAGCAATCCTTGCTGCAGGATGTGCGGCCCGCGGCACAGGCGGGTTGAGGTGTTATCGTTATGACCCTCACGCCTCCAAGTCTCCAGCAAATGCGTGAAGAACTTCGCGTCGGCGAGGAGTTCCTCGCCAAGTACAATCGCCCCGGTCCGCGCTATACAAGTTACCCGACGGCGCCTGTCTGGAACGATAATTTCGGGCCGGACGATCTCGAAAAAGTGCATGCCGAAGCCGAGCATGCCAAAACGCCGGTTTCGCTATATATGCACATTCCCTTCTGCGAGAGCCTCTGCCTCTTCTGCGCCTGCAACGTCATCATCGAGAAGGACAAAACCGTCGCGCCGCCCTACCTCGGAATTCTCAAACGCGAAATGGAACGCGTCAGTCGCAGCGTTTCGAAGGATCGTGCCGTCGTCCAATTCCACTGGGGCGGCGGCACACCAACCTATCTTACTCCCGCGCAGATCGAAGACCTCTTCGGCTTCACTCGCGAACAATTTCACTTCGCGCCCGACGCCGAAATCGGCATCGAAATCGACCCGCGTGTCACCTCTCGCGAACATCTCGAAGTTCTTCGTAGGCTGGGCTTCAATCGCCTCAGCATGGGCATCCAGGATTTTCACGCTGACGTCCAGAAAGCCATTCATCGAATTCAGCCGTTCGAAATGACTCGCGACCTGCTCTTCGCCGCCCGCGAACTCGGGTTCGACAGCATCAACGTCGACCTAATTTATGGTTTGCCGTATCAAACGCCGGACCGCTTCGCCCACACCGTCGACCAAATCCTCGAACTCACGCCCGATCGCGTCGCTCTCTTCAGCTACGCCCACGTCCCCTGGCTGAAAAAACAGCAAGGCTCTTTCGCCGCGCACCTTCCCGAAGGCATGGAGAAATTCGAGATCTTCCGCACCGGCCTGCTCAAGTTCCTCGAAGCCGGCTACCTCTATATCGGCATGGACCACTTCGCCAAGCCCGGCGACGAGCTCGCCGTCTCGCAGCAAAACCGCACCCTCCACCGCAATTTCCAGGGCTACACCACCAAAGCCGGCGCCGACCTCTACGGCATGGGTATCACCGCCATCAGCGGCTTCCAAAACGCCTACGCGCAAAATCATCGCGACATACCCTCCTGGGAAAAGGCCATCAACGCCCGCGGCATCGCCACCATGCGCGGCTACCACCTTTCCGACGAAGACTGCCTTCGCCGCGCCGTCATCAACCGCTTGCTCTGTCACACCGTAGTCATCAAAGAAGAAATCTCCCGCGAATTCGGCATGGATTTCGACCGCTATTTCGCCGACGAACTCCGCCGCCTCGAACCCTTCCGCCAGGACGATCTTGTGCTCCTCGATCGCGGCGAAATTCGCGCCACCTGGCTCGGCCGCATTTTCATCCGAAATCTGGCAATGATTTTCGATCCCTATCTCGAAAAACAGCAGTTGATCAGTAGCAAGCCGCTGTTTTCCAAGACTCTCTGATCGCGTGAGGATGCTCAAAACCCGTGACCCGTCACGTCCCAGCATTGGTGGTCGGCGGCGGAATCTCCGGCCTCGTCTGCGCCTATACCCTCCGCAAATTCGGACTCGACGCGGAAATCATCGAGGCCTCACCACGCCCCGGCGGCGCCATTCAGTCCATCCGCCGTGACAGCTTCCTTCTCGAACTCGGCCCCCAAAGTTTCAGCAGCGCCCCCACTCTTATGGATCTCTGCCACGAGCTCGGGCTCGACAGTCAGATTCTTCCCGCCCCGCGTGCTCCTCGCTTCGTTCTCCTTGATGGCACGCTCCGTGCCGCTCCGTTGAGCCCTCTGGCCTTCTTAGCTTCTTCTTTCTTTGGTTTGAAAACAAAATGGTCCCTTCTCCGCGATGTCTTTGGCCGTTCCGTACCATCCGCTGAGGAGGAATCCGTCGCCGCTTTCGTGCAGCGGAAGCTCACTCCGGAGCTGCTCGAAAAACTCGTCGGCCCCTTTGTTTCGGGAATCTATGCAGGCGACCCGGAAAGGCTGAGCCTACGCGCCGCTTTTCCGCAGTTTTACGACGCCGAATCCCAGGCCGGCAGCATCGTCCGCGGCATGGTTCGTCTCGGAAAACAAATTAAGCAAACCGGCAAGCCCCGCCGGACGGTATTTACTTTTCGCGATGGGAATGAAACCTTGGTCCGCACACTAGCCGCCAAAATAGGACCGGCGCTGCGCACCAATGTCCGAGCCACCAGAATTGTTCGACGCGAGGATGCTTCTTTCGACGTTCAACTGGAGACCAGCGGCCAGCCTGAAACCGTTTCGACAAAAAGACTAATCCTCGCAACTCCCACGGACGTGACAGGCAAGCTGCTTGCTGGCTTGGACTACTCCTTCGAATCCTTATTGAAGCGCGTCGAATACGCTCCTGTCGCCGTAGTCTCACTCGGTTATCGCAGGAGCGAAATCCGCCATTCCCTCAACGGCTTTGGCTTTCTCGTTCCCCGCTCCGCCGGTCTCCGAGTTCTTGGCACCGTCTGGAACTCTTCTCTTTTCCCTGGCCGCACTCCGGAGGGTCACGTACTGATGACGAGTTTCGTCGGCGGCGTAACCGATCCTGCCGCTGCGGAATTACGCCCCGCAGAGCTTGCCAATCTCGTCCATGGCCAGATTTCACCGCTGCTCTCGGCGTCCGCGAACCCCGTCTTTTCCAACGTAACCGTTTGGCCCCGCGCCATTCCGCAATACAATCTCGGTCACCTTGATCGAATGGCTGCCGTCACAAAACTGCTGAAGAATTGCCCAGGAGTCTGGCTGACAGGAAACTACCTGCGCGGCCCCGCCGTCGGTTCATGCGTCGAGCAAGCGATTTTCATAGCAGCCTGCAAGGTCCTATCCTGAGAGCCCCGGCCTCATCCGGTTTTAGAACTATGCCGTATATAGAATCAGGAGACGAAGAAGCAATCTAAAACCCTTGTTCCTCGCGGCTTTCACTCCCACGACGAACCCCGAAGTGTCGCTCGACGCGACGCTGGTGAACCGGCTTCTTCAAAAGGACGTGAACGCCTTTGAGCAGCTCTACGATCGTCATTCCCGCGCCATTTACGGCCTCGTTCTGCGCATCCTTCAGCAGGCGGGAACCGCGGAAGAAGTCGTTCAAGACGTTTTCTTGCAGCTCTGGCGCAATGCCGCGCAATATGATTCCTCCCGCGGCCCGTTCGTCCCCTGGCTCTTCACGCTGGCGCGCAACCGCGCTTTGGACACACTCCGCCTGAAGAGCGAACGCCAGCGCCGCCGCGAGGACCAGACCGAAGAATTGCCGCCGGTTGCCTCCGCGCCGGAATACGAAAAGCAGCTTGATGAAAGGCGACGCGCAGAAAGGGTTCGGGCGCTGATGGCTTTGCTCAACCCGAAACAAAAGCGCGCGATCGAACTGGCCTATTTCGAAGGGCTAAGTCACTCGGAAATTGCCGCGTCTCTCAAAGAGCCTCTCGGCACAGTGAAAAGTTGGATTCGCAATGGTTTACTGCGCTTGAAGGAAGGATTGCAGGCCACATCGTGAAAAACTGCGACCAATTCCGCGAAATGTACGAAGCCTACGCTCTCGGCGCTCTCGACCCCGCCGAACGCGCCGCGCTCGAAGCTCATCTCGCCACCGGCTGCCAGGATTGCGCCAAATCCGTCGACGAAGCCCGCTGGCTCGTCAGCCAACTCGCCTACATGGCCCCCGAAGCCGCTTCCTCCGACATGCTCAAAGGCCGCCTCATGCAAACAGTTCGTGCCGAAGCCCAAGCCGCAAAACGCTCTGCGCCATATCGAAGCGCAATTCCCTTCTGGGTGTGGGCCGGCGTCGCCGCACTGTTCTTGTTCTCGCTTTATTCGACTTGGAACTCACAGCGCCTGGAGCGGAAGATTCAGGCGGCCAACCAGCGCGCCGCTGCCATTCTGCGAGAGCGCCGCGAACTCGATGCCCAACTCCAGCTCGCCAAACGTGCCGCCATGATCCTCACGGATCCAGCGTCCGTGAAAATTGCTCTCGCCTCTCAAGACCCCCAATCGCCCGCACTCGAAGCCAAATGGCATTCGCAACTCGGCATTGTCCTGACCGGACAAAGAATTCCGGTCCCCCCAGGCAACCGCGTCCTCCAACTCTGGCTAATTCCCAAAATTCCCGGCGGCAAGCCCGTTCCATCCCTTACATTGCGGCCCGATGCCGACGGAAAATTCGTCCTGCTCGTTGTTAACCCGCCGGAACTCATGGCCGCCACAAAAGCCCTGGCCATCACCGAAGAGCCCGAAGGTGGAAGCGCTCAACCCACTACCACCCCGCGTTGGGTCGGCGGCCTCAGCTAAACTTCTACTTCCCGCTGTGCGAGTCCGTTCCGTACCTCAAGGCCAGCCGCGTCTTCCGCCGCTTCGCCGCCCCGCGAAACCGGTGCCTCTCTCCCGCCGTCTTCAAGATCAGCGGCGGAACGAGTTTCGGCTTCCGCGTGTGCTCGTCGATCGCTACAAACGTCACATACGCCGTAGTTGTATGTTTCCGTTCCCCAGTCATGGCGTTCTCCGAAAAAACCTCGACGCCCACTTCCATCGACGTATGGAAAACGCGATTCACCTGCGATTTCAAATTCACAATTTCGCCAAGATTCACCGGATTCCGGAAATCGATGTAATCCACCGACGCCGTCACCACATAACAGTTCGAATGCCGGTGCGCCGCCAGCGCCCCCGCCATGTCCACCAGATGCATCACCTGCCCGCCAAGCAATTTTCCCAGCGGATTGGTCTGCGCCGGCAACACAATCTCCGTCATCTCAGAGCGTGACGCGCTCACTGGCTTCCCCGGCAATTTCTTTTCAGAGGTCTGTTTGCTTCCGTTTTTCCGCTTCATCCGAACCTCTTGCTCCAGAGTAGTTTTGGGTCCCGCCGTCGCTACCCGTATAATACGAGATCACCCATGGCCGACCTAAAGAAAACCCGCCGCCAGATGCTCGAAGAGTTTGTAGCCAAAAAACCCGACGACGCCTTCTCTCGCTACGGCCTCGCCATGGAGTGCATGAACAGCGGCGACCCCGCGGCGGCCGACACCCATTTTCGCGCTCTCCTCGATCGGAATGCCGACTACATCCCCGCTTATCTCATGTATGCTCAGCTTCTCGCTCGTGAATCCCGCCCCGCCGAAGCCAAACAAGTCCTCACGTCCGGCATTGCCGCCGCCGCAAAAAGGGGCGACCAACACGCCCGCTCCGAAATGGAAACCCTTCTCGGCGAACTATCCTGAGAAGTTTCGCTTCAATCTTCGAGTGTCGGCAGGGTCTTTAGAACTTCAGCGGCTCTCGGCCGGTGGGCCACCGGCTCGTCTTTGCGAACCTTCCCGTCCCGGAACACCAGCACGCGCTTCGCAAATTGTGCTACGTCGTGTTCGTGAGTCACCAGGACAATCGTCAATCCTTTGTCATTCAAATTCTGGAAGACTTCCATAATCTCCACCGAAGTCCGGCTATCCAGGTTGCCCGTGGGCTCATCGGCCAGCAGAATCGAAGGCCGGTTCACCAGCGCGCGGGCGACTGCCACTCTCTGTTGCTGACCCCCAGACATCTGCGATGGAAAATGTTCCATCCGGTCGGCCAACCCGACCAATGTCAGCGCCTCAACGGCGCGTTTCCGACGCTCGTCCTTTTCAATCTTCGTATAAAGTGTCGGCAACTCCGTGTTCTCCAGTGCCGTCGTGCGCGCCAGCAGGTTGAATCCCTGAAAAACAAATCCGATTTTCTGATTCCGAATCTGCGCCAACGCCCTTTTATCATGCTTGGAAACATCAAGGCCTTCGAGCAGATACCGCCCTGAGCTGGGCCGATCGAGACAGCCAAGAATGTTCATGAAAGTCGACTTGCCGCTGCCGCTGGCTCCCATGATGGCCACGAATTCGCCACGCTGAATCTCCAGGCTGACGCCACGCAGCGCATGTACTCGTGTTTCGCCAAGCTCGTAATATTTGTGGGCATCCTGGACGCGGATTACCCCGCTCGCCCCAGACGTTTCTGGCAGCACTTCGATTTGGTTGGCAGCTGGCATCGATTCCATGGAGTCGATTCGAAGGGCGGCTCCCTAGCGCCTTATCCCGCCGGGAGTCTGCGATTTTGGCGCAACTGAGCGAATAATGACCTCGTCGCCCTCTCTTACGTTTCCTTTGAGCAACGCCTTCACTTCCGTATACGCATGATCCGTGATTCCAATGGATACTTTAACGGGCTCAAGCGTATTGTCGGGATGCAACTTCCATACAACGGCCGTATCCGTCTTCGGCGCGCGCGGCAGATTCTGCGCGGAAGAACCAGCCTGCGCCCCACTCCCTGCTGCGGCGACATTATCGGCGGTCTGGCTTCGCTCGCCTCCTTCAATCCCATATTGTTTATAAATCGCCAGAATCTCTTCCGTGCTCATCGGCGGCTTGTAGCGCAGCGCCGTATTCGGCAACTTCAACGCATTCTGTACCGTGTCCACCGGAATGGTTACGTACGCTGTCATTCCCGGGAATAGCTTCAGCTCCGGATTTGCGAACTCGATGATCGTGTCGTAAGTAACCACACTTTGCACCGTCGTCGGATTCATCCGCACCTGGCTGACCACCCCGCGAAACGTATCCTTCGGGAACGCGTCCACCTTGAACGTTACCTGCTTCCCGGGCTTGATGTTGCCCACGTCAGACTCGTCCGTCTTGGTGTAAACCAGCATCTTGGTCAGGTCTTGTGCAATTGTAAAAATCGTCGGCGCTTGCAGCGACGCAGCCACCGTCTGCCCAACATCCACATTGCGCGCCACCACCGTCCCATCGATCGGAGATCGGATCACCGTGTAGTTCAGGTTGGTCTGCGCCACCGCCAGTGCCGCTGCCTTCTGGCTCACTTGCGCTTCCGCCTGGGTAACATTTGCGTCCGCGGCACCCACTCCCGCGTTCGCCGAATCAAAGTTGGCTTTTGCCAGATCCAATTGCTGCTGGCTCATGATCTTATCCGTCGTGAGCTGAGCGGCCCGCTCATAGTCCGCTTTGGTTTGCTGCGAGGCCGCCTTTGCCTTTTCCAGATTGGCTTTCGCCGCAATCAGGTTAGCTTTAGCGTTATCCAAATCTGCCGAAGCTTGCAGCAGCGCTCCCTGAAAGAGCGCCGGATCGATCAGCGCAACGATGTCGCCCTTGTGCACGCGCGAGTTGAAGTCCACATTCAGTTTCGCAATCGTCCCCGAAACCTGCGACCCAACCTGCACGGTAATCACCGCATTGATCGTCCCTGTCGCGTCCACCACATCGTGAATGTCCCCACGCTCCACCTTCGCCGTAAAGTGTTGGATTTGCGCGCCGTGATTCAGCCCAAACGCCGCAATCACTCCGGCCACGGCTGCCACCCCCATAAGAATCAACCATTTGCTCTTTATCTTCATGTCCTGTCCCGCGAATCAACACTCACGCGCTCATTCATATCGAAGCGCCTCAATAGGATCGAGCAGCGACGCTTTGCGCGCCGGGTAATATCCAAAAAACACTCCCACTGCCACCGAAAAGATGGCTGCAATCACCACCGCCTCAACCGACATCTCGATGGGCCAATGCAGCGTTTGCCCCACAAGATACGATCCAATCACGCCGAAGAGTACCCCGGCGGCGCCTCCCACTAGGCTGAGCATGATCGATTCTCCAAGGAATTGCAGTTGGATGGCTTCTTCTGTCGCCCCCACCGCCACGCGCACCCCGATCTCGCGCGTCCGCTCGGTCACCGAAACCAGCATCACATTCATGATGCCAATCCCTCCCACAATCAGGGAAATCGAAGCGATGGCAATCAGCAGTATCGTCAAAGTCCGGCTGGCATCGAGTTGCGCCTGAATAATGTCTTCCGGATTCCGGATGTTAAAATCATCCTCTTCTTCGGGACGCAGATGATGGCGATCCCGCAACACCGCCGTTGCTTCCTGCCCCGCCACTTTCACCGCATCTGCCGAAACCGCCGAACACAGAATGTCGTCCAGCCACGTGATCCCTTTAAGCTTTTTCTGTGCCGTCGTGTAAGGAATGATGATGGTATCGTCCTGGTCTTGCCCGGATAACGATTGCCCCTTGGGACGAAGCGTAGCCACAACCTTGCACGGCAGATTTGTGACGCGGATCACTTTGCCGATCGGATCTTCCACCCCAAAAAGCTGGTCGCGCACGCTCCGTCCCAGCACGCAGACATCTGCCGCTCGATCCACATCGTCCTGCGAAAAAAAAGCTCCCTGATCGACAAACCAGCGCTTGATCTCGAAGTATTCCGGCGATACCCCGCGATAGGACGTATGCCAATTCTGGTTCCCATAAACGACCTGCACAGGATCATCCACATTCGGCGATACGCTCTTGATCAGCGAAATCTGATTCTTGATTGCCACCGCGTCCGCTACCACCAGCGTCTTGGTGTCATGCGTGCCCGTTCGAACGCCATTCACCGCCCGCCCACCCGCTTCGATCCATACAAAGTTATCGCCCAGATTGTTCAGTTGCTGCTCCACTCGCGCTTGCCCCGCCTTGCCGATGGCTACCACGCAAATCACCGCCGCGATCCCGATGGTGATCCCCAGGACCGTCAAAATGCTTCGCATCTTGTTTCGGAGCAACGCCACCAGGGCGGATTGCAACAGCGCCGAGTAATTCATGTACTTTCCTGCTCTCTGCGATTCATGATTCTGGCTAGCACAAGATAAATGGAGGATAAACCTCCGCCGCTCAAGCACGTCCCGGCCTAATCTTTCCACGAATCACGATTCATAACCAGTGGCGGCAGGTAGAGTCAGAGTCATCGCCAAGATTCAGAAGTGACTCGCCTCGTTCCCAATAAGCTACGATTCTCCGGACATCGAGCTGCAAGCAGGACTCGTCACCAGTCGCCATGCACTCTGCTATCATTTGGTGTCGGACCCATGCGGCCTGAACGAATTCCGTTGTTTCCGCTAAACGTCGTCCTTCTTCGCGGCGCCGATCAACAAGCCAAGTGCCACATGTTAGGGCTCGATTGAAATGAGACGAGGATCATGACCGCAAACACAAAATCAACCGATGCAACAAACCGCCGCCTCCGCCTGGGAATGGTCGGCGGCGGCCCCGGCGCTTTTATCGGAGCCGTTCACCGCATTGCCGCGCGCCTGGACGATCGTTTCGAACTGGTTGCCGCGGCGTTGTCCTCCAATCCAGAGCGGAGCCGCGCCGGAGCGCAGGAACTGCACATCGCGCCGGAACGGGCCTACGGAAGTTTTTCTGAGATGGCCGCGGTGGAATCGAAAAGGCCCGACCGCATCGACGCCGTCTCCATCGTCACGCCAAATCATGTTCACTTCGCACCCGCAAGAGTATTCCTGGAAGCTGGCATTCACGTCATCTGCGATAAGCCCCTCACCACCACCGTGGAAGATGCTCTCGCGCTTCAGGAAATCGTTCGCCGAAGCGGCCTCATCTTTGGCTTGACCCACAACTACACCGGCTATCCCCTGGTCCGCCAAGCAAAAGAAATGATCGAGGCCGGTGAACTCGGCCGCATCCGCGTCGTGCAAGTCGAGTACGCGCAGGACTGGCTCACCACGCCCGTCGAAGCCACAGGCCACAAACAAGCCGTCTGGCGCACCGACCCTGCCCAGAGCGGCCCCGCAGGCAGCCTCGGCGACATCGGAACACACGCTTACAACCTTGCCTCTTTCGTGACCGGACTCCGCTGCCAGCAGGTCGCCGCCGACGTTTCCATTTTCGTCCCCAGCCGCCGCCTCGACGACAACGTGCAAACCCTCCTGCGATTTGAAGGCGGCGCGCGTGGAATGTTGTGGGCCAGCCAGGTCGCCGTGGGCAACGAAAACAATCTCCGCTTGCGCGTCTACGGCGAAAAAGCCGGCCTCGAGTGGGGACAGGAGGACCCGAACTATTTGCGCTTCACTCCCTACGGCAAGCCGCCGCTTACCATCAGCCGCGCCGGAGCTGGCGCGACCGATTCCGCCAAGCACGCCAGCCGCATCCCCTCCGGCCATCCCGAAGGCTACCTGGAAGCCTTCGCCCAGCTTTACACCGACTTGGCCGAACAGATCGCCGCGCGAAACGCAGGCCGCACTCCCGCACCCTCGTCGCTGCTAGTGCCGACCGTCGAAGACGGCGTAGCCGGCGTCCGTTTCATCTCCGCAGTTCTGGATTCTTCCCGCCAAAATTCCGCCTGGGTGAACCTGCCTTCGTCCTGACTAACCCGGCGACTCAATCTATAGGAGTTCAGGTAGCTTGCTCGGTCTTGTGTGGCGGGCTAGGACCAATCAGAGCCGGCAACTGAAGTTTGCGTAGCTTCGTCGCCACCTTGAGTAGCTGGGTTATCGGCCTTCCACCAAGTCCCATCCGTTCAATCTCTATGGACAACAAGTGCTCAGCGATGGCTTGCTCGGATACGCTCCCAGCCAGTAGCGAGTAGATGTGTCCGATGTACATGTCGTATTCGTCGTCAACGATATCGGCGACGCCGATTGGGTCCCATTCCGTATTGAGGACCGACCTTATCTGGTCTTGAATTGCGAGCCAGACGCGCCCTGCAGGCTCGACACGGACAATTTCGCGACCCACTACGACGGCAACAAACTGTGAATTCGGAAGTCGCAGTGAGGGCTGAAGCAATTCACATGGGGCGTCAACAACGAATTGCCCGTCACCACGGCCTAAGGCAACTCTCAACAGGCCGGGTTTACCCGGACCAACTACCACCGCTTCGAGCCTTCTCTCGCTCATTGACTTTCCTATTGTCCTGTTCGCAAGCCGGGTGACGCTCAGGTCGCGACTCCAAACCTCATATCAGCCGGACCAAGACCAGACAGCCCCGCATACGTTGATTCCGTATTATAAAGCCACATTGGGTCAGATCATTCAGAGTGCCGTTCCGGCCCGCCCCGACATACATCTCCCCTTCCCTCTGGTATCATTTGGTCTGGGACCATGCGGCCTGATCGCATTTCGCTTTTTCCCCTGAACGTCGTCCTTCTCCCCGGCGCGGAACTCCCCCTGCACATTTTCGAGCCGCGCTACCGCCAAATGGTGAAAACCTGCATTCAGGAACACTCTGAATTCGGCATGCTCCTTTCTCTCCCCAATGGCCTAGCCCACGTCGGCTGCACCGCGGAAATCCTTGACGTGGTAAAAAGTTATGACGACGGCCGCATGGACATCCTCACCGTAGGCCGCGCTCCCTTTCGCGTGCTGGATCTCTTTCAGGGACAACCGCTTCTCGCAGGCCGCGTGGATTATCTCGAAGACCGCGAATCTCCCTGCAGCCCGCGCGTGCAGCGCGAACTCGTCGAACTCTACGAAGCCTGCCACACGCTCATCTTCGACGACTATCCCAAGAATCTCGAGAACGCCCCGCCCGACGAACTTTCTTATCTCATAGCTGGCACTCTGCCCATGGACTTGATGTGGAAGCAGCATATTCTTGAGCTGCGTACCGAGCCCGACCGCCAGGAGCGCCTGGTAGCGTATCTTCGCGAGTGGGCCCCGCATCTACAGAAGTCAGAAGTCCTGCGCCAGCGCGCCGGCGGCAACGGACACGGTTTGAATTAGTGGTGGTGCGAGCCCCCGCCTCGGCGGGCCTCGCGGATTGGGATCCTAATGACCGCAAGCAGCTCCATGCAATCGTCCGGACACGCAAAGCCGCGCACGCTCGGTGACCTCAAGCGCATCCCAGACTTCGACCCGCGCGGCGCCTCCCGCTCCGTCAAAGACGAGCTCCGCCGCAATCTCCTCCGCGCCATAGAAAAGGGCGACACCCTCTTCCCCGGCATCCACGGCTATGAAGACACCGTCGTACCGCAAATCGTCAACGCCCTGCTCTCCCGCCACAATTTCATCCTCCTCGGACTCCGCGGCCAGGCCAAAAGCCGCATCCTCCGCGGCCTCATCAATCTCCTCGACACCGAAATGCCCGTCATCGCCGGCTGCGAAATCAACGACGACCCGCTGAAACCCATCTGCCGCGCCTGCCGCGAAAAAATCGCCGCCGAAGGTGACAACACTCCCATCGCCTGGATGCCCCGCGAAAATCGCTTCGTCGAAAAACTCGCAACCCCCGACGTCACCATGGCCGACATCATCGGCGACGTCGATCCCATCCGCGCCGCGCGCGGCGGCCGCGATCTCTCCGACGAGCTCACCATCCACTACGGCCTCCTCCCCCGCGCCAATCGCGGCATCTTCGCCATCAACGAACTCCCCGACCTCGCCGGAAAAATCCAGGTCGGCCTCTTCAACATCATGCAGGAAGGCGACATCCAGATTAAGGGCTACCCCCTCCGCCTTCCACTCGACGTCCTTCTCGTCTTCACCGCCAATCCCGAGGACTACACCGCCCGCGGAAAAATCATCACTCCACTCAAAGACCGCATCGGCGCCGAGATTCGAACGCACTATCCCTCCAGCGTGGAAGAAGGCATGACCATCACCGCCCAGGAAGCCTGGGTCGCCCGCGACTCCGCCAAAAAAGTCGAAGTCCCGCAATACCTTCGCCAGGTCGTCGAAGAAATCGCCTTCCAGGCCCGTGAAGACAAACGCGTCGACCGCCGCTCCGGCGTCAGCCAGCGCCTCCCCATCACCACCATGGAAAGCCTAGTCAGCAGCGCCGAGCAGCGCGCCACGCGCACCGGCGAAAAATCCGTCGTCGCCCGCGTCGCCGACGTCTACGCCGCGCTCCCCGCCATCACCGGAAAAATGGAGCTCGAATACGAAGGCGAGCTGAAAGGCGCCGACACCATCGCCCGCGAACTCATTCGAACCGCCGTCGGCCGCGTCTTCAGCAAAAATTTCGCCGAAGCCAACTTCCAATCCGTCACCCAATGGTTCGAATTAGGCGGCGAACTAAAACTCCCCGACTTGGCCACCACCGCCGACCGTTTCCAGCAACTCTCGAAAATCCAGGGCCTCATGGATCACATCGGCAAGCTCGGTGTCACTGATCGCAACAACGCCGGCCCTGCCGCCGCAGCCGCCGAAATGATCCTCGAAGGCCTGTGGGCCCACCGCCGCATCGGCCGTAGTGAAGAACGCGGCTACTATGCCGACAAACCCAAGCAACCCGAACCGCGCGACCCGCGCGAACCCCCCAACCGCGGGCCCCGCCGCCAATTCAATTGACGACCCGACTAAGGGTCGTCATCCTGGGGAGCATCGCGACGAAGGATCTGCCTAATGGTCAGATTGACTAGAAAACGAGTGCCATGAAATTCATCCGCTACGCCAAATACACCGGCGAACCCGCCGACGCTGTCGACCTCGAAGAGCTCATAAAACGCATGGGCGATTTCTTCCTGCACAGCGGTTTCGAATCCCAATACTACGGCGTCTCCCAAATGGACCAGGAACGCTCCATGGATGCCCTGCGCGAAGCCATCCTCCGCACCCTCCAGGAAGGCGACCTCCTCCCCGAAGACGCCATGTCCGACGAACTCCGCAAAATGCTCCAGGAACCCAATGCCCTGAACAGCCAGGCCGTCAAGGATCTCCTCGACAAACTCATGGAACGCATGGCCAACGAAGGCTTCATCAATCCCCAGCAGCCTCCCCAGGTCACGCCGCCCCCGCAAACCTCCGCGCGCGGCCAGCTTGGCAATCCGCAGGAGCGCCAGCAAGAAGCCCGCTTCGAAATCACCGATAAGACGATCGATTTTCTAGGCTTCAAAACTTTGCAGGACTTGCTCGGCTCCCTCGGCCGCAGCAGCTTTGGCCGCCACGACACCCGCGACCTCTCCACCGGCGTCGAATCCGGCGGCGTCTCCCGCCCCTACGAATTCGGCGACACCCTCAATATGGACATCTCTGCCACGCTCTTCAACGCCGTCCGCCGCGAAGGCGCCAAAGTCCCCATCGAAATGAATTACTCCGATCTCATGGTCCACCAGTGCGAGTACCACAGCTCCTGCGCCACCGTCGTCCTTCTCGATTGCAGCCACAGCATGATTCTCTACGGCGAAGATCGCTTCACTCCCGCCAAGCGCGTGGCCATGGCGCTCTCCCATCTCATTCGAACGCAATATCCCGGCGACACTCTCAGCCTCGTCCTCTTTCACGACTCCGCCGAAGAAGTCCCCCTCAGCGAACTCGCTCGCGTCCAGGTCGGTCCTTACTACACCAACACTCGCGAAGGCCTACGCATGGCCCAGCGCATCCTCCTCCGCCAGAAAAAAGACATGCGCCAGATCATCATGATCACCGACGGCAAGCCCTCCGCCCTCACCCTCGAAGACGGCCGCATCTACAAAAACGCTTTCGGCCTCGACCCCTTCGTCGTCGGCCAAACCCTCGAAGAAGTCAACAAATGCAAACGCGCTGGCATCATGATCAACACCTTCATGCTCGCCAGCGATTATTCCCTCGTCCAATTCGTCCAGAAAATCACCGCCATGTGCCGCGGCAAAGCCTACTTCACCACCCCCTACACCCTCGGCCAGTACCTCCTGATGGACTACATGCAGCGGAAAACTAAGCAAATCCACTAACTTTGGAGTGCGGGAGCAAAGCTCCCGCTTTTCCGTCCTCCTCGCACTTCCGTCCTTCTCACCTTGTAGTGGCGGGTCTTCAGCCCCGTGCTTTTTCCCTCCCCAAAAAACCTGTTACCATCTCCCTCTCATGCCTCTAGAGCGTTGCGTTACGTGCGGCAAGGAATTCGATCGACTCCTTCAAACCTCCCCAGGATCTTTCGAGTGCCCGGCCTGCGCACAGCAACGCGCCCAAGCCATTCGCGCCGCCTACTTGCAGCAGCCGCGCGCCACGCTATCCGCAGCTTCCTTCCCCGTCACCATCGCGCTCATCGCCGCCAACGCCTTGGTCTTCGCCGCCATGGTTCTCAGTGGCGTCTCCGCTCTCGACCCCACTCCCGCGCAAGCCATCAAGTTCGGCGCTGATTTTGGCCCGCTCACCCTCAACGGCCAATGGTGGCGCCTCGTAACCAGCATGTTCGTCCACTTCGGTATTATTCACATTGGTCTTAATATGTGGTGTCTTTGGAATCTCGGCCGCGCCGCCGAAGCTCTCATGGGCCGCTTCTCTTACCTCCTCGCTTACTTCGTCAGCGGAATCTTCGGTAGCATCGCCAGCGTTTACTGGCATCCGCAGGTCGCCGGAGCCGGCGCATCCGGCGCCATCTTCGGGCTCTCAGGAGTTCTCGTCTCCTTTGTTTATTTGAAAAAAACTCCATCGCATATCCAAATCAATAGCAAAATGCTCGGCAGCCTCGGCACCTTCATCGCCTACAATCTGATTTTCGGCGCTGCCATCCCCGGCATCAGCAACGCCGCGCACATCGGCGGCCTCGTTATGGGCCTCGCCGTCGGCGCCCTCCTTCCTAACGCGGCCGCCTCCGAATCCTCGCGCCGCGCCCGCCTTTCCCTCGTCACGGCTCTCTCCGTGATCGTGCTCTCCGCCTCCGCCTTCGCCGTCAAACAGCTCCGCGCCGGCGTCACCGCGAGTACCAGTGAACTAGCCAGCATCGACCAATTGATCAAATCCGGAAAAACGGAAGAGGCCATCGCCCAATTGCAACAGTTGACCGCGCGTGAGCCCAACCTCGCTCCCGCGCAAGCCATGCTCGCCAGCTTGTATATCGAGAAGAGCCGCTATCCAGAAGCCATCGCCGCCATGGAAAAGGCCTGCGAAGCCGAACCCGGGAACGTCACCTATCAGAGGAAACTCGGCGGCGCTTACATAGGGCTCGGCGAGTACGATCAAGCGATCAAGTTCTACCAGAAACTCAGCACTCAAAACCCGAGAGATTCACACGCCTATCTCGGTCTCGGTGTCGCCTACCTAGGAAAACGCCAATATGAAGCCGCCATCGCCTCATTCCAGCGGGCACTCGCCCTGGATCCCAAGTCACCCCAGGCGCAGCGATTTCTAGCGGAGGCCCAGCTCCGCGCCGGCCATTTCGCCGACGCTCAGCAAACCTACCGTCGCATCCTCACCCAAAATCCCAATGACACCCAAGCCAAAGCTGGCCTGGCCCTCGCCACCCGTCAACTCCACTAGGCCGCGTTTCTTCCAACAGTCCAGGTTCTCGAGCTCTTGTGATTCCACGCGCCAGCTGAATTCCCAAAATGGACTGCTTCTCTAGCCCCCTCACTTTCTCCCAAAACGTCCTCTTTCGGACAGTAATGAAACTCACAAAACCCGATACTGACGTCTCGCAGCCCTTCGAAGGAGACTCATGTTCAAGACAGCAAGCATCACCCTGGCAGTCGTAATGACGCTTGGCGCATCCGCGCAAGCGCAGGCCCAGACACAAGTGCCGGCAGATTCCGGCAATCCCGCGCCGGCTTTCCGCTTCAATGTGATAAGCCGCACCACCCGCGCAGTGAGCTATAGGCACCGCAGCGGCGCCACCAAGATTAATTTTCAAGGCACCGATTTGATGCCCGCCGCCGCAGGCGAGGCCAAGGTCGAAAGCAAGCGCGGCGCTCTTGAAGTCGAAGTCGAATTCTCCGGCCTCGACCGCCCCACCAGCTTCGGCAACGAATATCTGACGTATGTCTTGTGGGCCATCTCGCCCGAAGGCCGCCCCGTCAACATCGGCGAAGTGCTGGTTGGCGACAATCACCGCAGCAAGCTCGACGTAACCACCGATCTTCAGGCTTTCGCCATGATCGTAACCGCAGAGCCCTACTACGCCGTTCGCCGTCCCAGCAACCTGGTAGTCCTCGAGAACGCCATTCGCCCGGATACTGTAGGCGCTACCGAAGTCGTTGATGCCAAATTTGAACTCATCGATCGCGGCGGCTACATCCCCACTGGCTACAAATTCGATCCCGTCATCCTGAACGCCAAATTGCCGCTCGAATTCTTCGAAGCGCGCAATGCCCTGCGTATCGCGAAATCCGCCGGCGCCGAACGCTATGCCACTTCCAGCTACGAAAAGGCCGTTAACCAGATGAACGAAGCCGACGCGCTCGCCACTGGCAAGCATGAAAACAAGAAGTCGCTTACTGCCTTGTCCCGCGAAGTCGTGCAAACCGCCGAAGACGCTCGCGAAATCGCCATGAAGCACATTGACGAAGAGCGTACCGAAGCCGAACGCCGCGCCGGTTCTCATCGCGAAGCCGCAGCCGAGAATCGTGCAGTCAACGCCGAAGCCGCTACCGCTGACGCCCTCCACGAGCGCAGGGAAGCCGATCGCAAAAACCTCGACGCCCAGGCCGCCGCTATGCAAGCCGCCGATGCCCAGGCTAGTGCCGAAAGAGAACGCAATGACGCACAGCAAAAGCAACAGGCCGCCGAAGCCGATTCCGACCGCAATCGCGCCGCTGCCGCCTCCTCCGACGCCCAGCTTCAACAAGCCGTGCGTGACCGCGAAGAACTTCGCGCCCGTCTCCTCCAGCAGTTCAACCTGATTTTGGAGACTCGCGATACCGCCCGCGGCCTCGTCGTCAATATGTCGGACGTGCTCTTTGACTCCGGCAAATTCACGCTCCGCCCGCTGGCCCGCGAAAAGCTCGCCAAAATCTCCGGCATCGTCCTCGCCTATCCGTCGCTCAATTTGGCCATTGAAGGCAACACCGATAGCGTTGGCACCGAAGCTTTCAACCAGGACCTTTCAGAGAAGCGCGCCGAAGGTGTCCGCACCTATCTCACTCAGCAGGGCATTCCCGCAGCCTCGACCACTTCCACTGGCTTCGGTAAGACCCGGCCCATCGCCTCCAACGACACTTCCGAAGGCCGTCAACAGAACCGCCGCGTCGAGTTAATCGTCTCCGGCGAAGTCATCGGTACCAAAATCATCTCCCTTTCGGTGCAGCCCGTCGCTGCCGCCACGTCTCCGCAGTAGTCCTACCCACACAGAAAGAGCCGGCTCCCCCCGAGCCGGCTCTTTTTTTGCGTCTGCATTCAAAACGAATCAAGCCGTCAGCACGGTTATCCCGTGCCGCCTTCCAGCTTCTTTATCGTGTGTTTACGACTTTTGTTCCCCCGAACAGCACCCCGCATCCGTGGTCTTCGCCGGCTGCGCATACTCCGCCGTCGCGTCCACCTGATATCCAGCGTCATACTTGTCGTGGTGCCTCACCCATGCCATCCCATGCTTGAGCCCTTCTTCGTCACGCCCCTTCGGCGTAAGGTCCAGCCAGTTGTACGCCCCGATCAGGATGTCCAGCCCGCGCGAGTAGCTCGAATACGTATGGAAGATATTCCCCGCCGCATCCTTATAGAACACGCTAGTCCCCGGTCTCTCATCGCTCGGGAATTTCTGCATCGTATAGTTGTAATAGGCCTCGCCCTTCGCCAGCTCTTCCTTGCTCGCCGACACCTGATAGTCGTAGTTGAAGTCTGTTTCGTTCGACGACACCCAGTGGAACCGCCAGCCCATCCGCTTTTTGAACGCCTCGATCTGCTTCAGCGGCGCCCGCGAAACCACCACCAGCCGCACGTCCCGCGCCGCCAGATGTACCACGCTCCCCTCAATATGATCCGAAATGAACGAGCAGCTCGGGCATCCTTCTTTCCACTCCGGCCCCATCATGAAGTGATACACGATCAGCTGGCTCCGGCCGCCAAACAACTCCGCCAGCGTCTCTTTGCCATTCGGCCCTTCGAACACATAAGGCTTCGTCACTTTTTCCCACGGCAATTCCCGCCGCTGCCGGCTCACTTCGTCTCGCAGCCGCGTAAACTCCTTCTCCTTCTTCAACAACTCCTTGCGCGCCGCAACCCATTCCGCCGGCGACACGACTTTCGACTGCTCCGTCGCTCTCGTTGCCATGACCAATTCTCCTTTCTATTCTTCACTCACGCAAAAAGGATAAACCACCTGGGAATTCCTCGGAAAGCGCTTGGCTCATGCGGGAGCCGGCACTTTGCCCGCTCCCGCACTCACCCGCAATCCGTAAAAACAATGCGCTTCGCGCCTAGACTCTAGCCGCCCGCGGCCTGGGCCTTGGGGGCCTGGCTTGCCGCCTGCTGCATTTGCGCCATCATCTTGCGCATGGCTGCGTTAGACCCGGGGTTGTGCTTCTCGCGCCAAACTTCCAGCCGCTTGCACTGTTCTTCAAGGTTGCTGAGGAACTTCGGGCTGCTGAACGTCGTCCGCCATCCTCCGATCACCGGCTTTACCAGTTCAAAAACCGCCCATTGCTCCCCGCTGTTTTCGAAGAAGAAGTCTTCGTTGATCAGCCCGCGGTTCACGATACTTGCCACCATTTCCCAGTAAGAGAGCACCATCCGCATGTAGGTGTTTCCCTGACTACCGGGAGGGCACACACGCATCAAGTCCTCCTCGCTCTTCACGTGAAAATTGGCAAAGAACCAGTCCCGCGCTTCCCGCAACCGTGGCTCACGCCGCTCTTCATACAGCCGCAACATCAAATTCACTTGCTCGTTCGTTACTTCGCCCATGGTTCCTCCTTTGGATTTTGCTTCTGAAATGACTTCTTCGCGCCAAACTTCAGGCTCAGCTTGTTCATCACCACCGCGGCCAATCCGCCTGTAGACATCACGCCCGCTATCATCATCGTCGCATTCGCCGCACACGCTGGACACATGACAGCTCTCCTCTCGCGCCACCCGCGCCCCGCTTGATGCGCCCGGGCTCAGTGCGCCCTTGCGCCCATCGATTGACCTGCTTCCGCCCGCTTCCGGACGCCCTCATGGATATGCTTCCAGCCCCCCGTTACTCCCTTTCGGTGGTCTTCCAGAATCAGTCCAAGCGCCGTGTGATGAAACGTGATCAGTGTTCCGCCGTTTTTCTCGCTCAAGCGGTACTGCACATTCGACACCGCCGGATACGACATGAACAGCGGCCCGGTGATCTCCAGAAGCGTCGGCCGCTTGATGGCCTGTACTACTCCCCAGAAGTGGCCGTTATTGTCGCCCAGGTCGCGATACCACCGCCCGCCCGGCCACGCCTCCAGCCTCATCGGCATCGGTGAACTCTCGGAAGTTTCGTTGTGCGGCCCCAGTTGCTCCAGCAGCGCCGCAAACGTGGCCTCCAGCGATGCGCGCACGTGAATTTCCTCCGTGATGCCCAGCGTCAAATCCTCAATTCTTGTTGCTGTCGTAATCATTTTTCCTCCGTGGAATAAAGCTCATGCCCGAATCGTTTGACGGATTGTTCTTCTCCTCGGCTCGATCCTTGATGCGGCTCAATTGGTGACGCCAGAATCGCTCGAATGTTTCCGTCCACTCGTGAAGCGGACGGATCGCCTCCGCATTCGTTCGATAGAGCATCTTCCGCCCGTCCCGCCGCACGTTGACGAGTCCCACCTCGCGCAGCACCCGCAGATGCTTCGAGACCGACGGTTGCTCCATCTCCAGCGCATCCACAATATCCCCAACCGGCCGCTCCTGCAGCGCCAGGTAATTCAAGATCTCCCGCCGCCGGGGCTCCGCCACCGCATTGAACGCATCCGAAGTTGTCGCCGCCCGTGCCATGCTCGTACATTACATACCGATATGGGCATATGTCAAGCATTTTTTTTGACACCCCTCCGCCCCTCCGATAGGCTCAAAAATAGTTTCATATATTCCTTGACACGACTATTCCTCTTGAGGCATATTCGTAACCGCCATGCTCTCCACCTTCCGCGCCCTCGCCGAACCCAACCGCCTCCACATCGTCGAACTTTTGCTCCGCGGCCCTCGCCCCGTCGGCGATCTCGTCCTTCGCCTCCGCCTCCGCCAGCCCCAGGTTTCCAAGCACCTCCGCGTCCTCAGCAAAGCCGGCCTCGTCGGCGTTCGCCGCGACGCCCAGCGCCGCATTTACGCCCTGCGCCCTGCCCCGCTCCAGGAACTTGAACTCTGGCTGGAGAACTATCGGAGACTTTGGGAGACCAACTTCCAGCGCCTCGATTCCTTGCTCGACGAACTAAAATCCGCCGAGCCCAAACCCACTCAGAAGAAACGCACGCGTTCGAAGCCAGGCCGCGTTCGAATCAATAAAGGAGAGCAACAATGACCACTGGTCCCGCTCCAAAGCCAACCCTGCAAGTTATCGCGCGTGGCGACCGCGAAATCGTAATGACGCGCGTCTTCAACGCGCCCTCCCACCTGGTCTTCGACGCCTTGACCAAGCCCGAACTCGTCCAGCGCTGGCTCCTCGGCCCCGATGGCTGGACCATGCCTGTCTGTGAAATTGATCTGAAGGTTGGCGGCGCCTACCGTTACGTCTGGCAGCGCACTGCTAGTGGAAAGCAAATGGGTTCGCGCGGTATCTTCCGCGAGATCGTCGTGCCGCACCGCCTCGTCTTCACCGAACTCTTCGACGAGGCCTGGTATCACGGTGAGTGCGTGATCACCAGCGTCCTGTCCGAGCAAGGCGGCAAGACCACGCTCACCAGTACCATGCAATACGCATCGCAGGAAACGCGCGACACCGTCCTCAAGTCCGGCATGGAGAGCGGCGTGGCCATGAGCTACGATCGTCTTGCCGCCATCGTGGAGAAACCATGAGCGCCACAACTCGCAAGAGCATCTGGGCCGTCGTCGCGGGCATATTCGTCGGCGTCGTCCCCACTCTCGCCATCGACGCGCTCCTGCACAAAATCGGCGTTTTCCCGCCGTGGGGCCAGTCGATGACCGGCTACGAGTCCGCCTTGCTGCTCGCAACCGCCTATCGCACAGTGTTCGGCATACTGGGCGCCTACTTCGCCGCTCGCCTCGCCCCCGATCGCCCCATGCGCCACGCCTTGTGGCTTGGCGCGATCGGCCTGGCCGTAAGCATTCTCGGCGCCGCAGTAACCTGGAACGGGGGGCCCGCCTTCGGGCCCCACTGGTACCCTCTCGCGCTTATCGTCCTCGCCATTCCCCAAGCCTGGTTCGGTGGCAAACTCGGCGAGAAACAAATGCAAGTGATAGCCTGAGGCTGCCCCTTACTCAGAAACGCCGCAAGTGTTGTGATTCGGAGCTCTTTGGTTGGAATACCAAGCAAGACTGTCTTTTCTTACTACTGCTGCCGGAAGGAACCCAGAATACCGGCAATCTCGCGGCGCGACTGAGCGCACCCGAACAGCCAATAATCAGATCGCGCTTTTGGGGGCTTCTCGAAGGAGGGGCCCCTCCTCATCGCAACTAATCTGGCTCTAAATAGACAAAGACCCCACACGCAAATTCAGCGTGTGAGGCCTCTACAAGCGAAAACCGTCGTGAACTAGCGGCGGGCCATTTTCTGGGCCATGTGCATGATGAGTTTGCGGTCATTCTCTTCCGCCTTACCCAACACACGGCACAGCTTGCTCAAAAAGCGTGCATCCTTACCGGAACTACCCCAAGCGATGTCCGCGGACGACTTCCGCTTGAGCAGATTCGGCAGCTTCGGCGGCTCTTCGCCGTCGTAGAAGAGTTGATAGAGAGGGACCTCGAGAGCGCGCGCCATTTTCTCCAGCGTTTCGATGGCCGGAACCGTATGGCCATTTTCCACGCGCGAGATATAGCACCGCAGCAAGCCGGTGCGCTTTTCGATGTCACCTTGGGAGAGTTGCTTTGCCTCGCGCATTTCGCGGAGGCGGTCGCCAATAATCATTCCCGGATTATTCCATTGAGCCGTGTGGAAGGCAAGCAAGTAAGTTCCGCGCGCCCTTTGTCACCGCATGGAAACCATTCTTGTTCTGACATCTCAGGCTCCTCCGGATGCGCACGGCTATCCCCTCTTGACCTCCCCGCCCTTCTCCGATAGCCTCGCGTTCAATTCTCGAGCCGTTCACCCATTCTCTCAAGGAGACTGCGCATGGTTTCTATCACCGCTCTCTGGCTCCCTATCCTCGTGGCGGCCGTTATCGTTTTCATCGCCAGCTCCATCATCCACATGGTGCTGCCATATCACCGCGCGGACTATCGCCAGATCCCCGACGAAGACAAAGTGCGCGACGCCCTCCGCCCGTCGAACTTGACGCCTGGCCTCTACTTTTTTCCGTTTTGTACGCACAAGAACATGAAGTCGCCCGAAATTCAGGAAAAATACAAGCAGGGCCCTGTCGGGTTGATAACCATGTTTCCCAGCGGCCGGCCCGCCATGCCCAAGTTCCTCGGCTTGTGGTTTGCCTATTGCCTTTTAATTGGATTCTTCACGGCGTATCTTACCGGACGCACCGTTGCCTTTGGCGCGCACTACCCTGCCGTGTTTCGCGTGGCGGGCACCGCCGCTTTCATGACCTTCGGCCTGGGTCCATTGGTCAACGTCATCTGGAAGGGGCTCCCAGCTAGCGTGGTTCTCAAGGAAACGTTCGACGGCCTCATCTACGCCCTGCTCACCGCGGGAACGTTCGGCTGGCTCTGGCCCCGCTAAGTGGCCGGTCTTTAGACCGGTGTCTCTGAAGTTGTGGCGGCGACTTTACCCCGCCCTCACCCCGCCATCTTCGCAGCTCGTTATTGTGTTTCTTTACGAGCTGGCGCCGGCGGCCAACTCCGCCAAACTTAAACACACTTCTTTGCCGTGCAACACACAACTCTCCGCCGGTTCGTGCGCATCCCGCCGCACCGATTTCAGTTTCAGCAGCCCGCCCGACGTCAGCGCGGTCAACATCAGCGGCTCCAGCTCCGGATCGCGCATGCTGCCACCTGAAAAAATCGCCAGTGGCGACACAAGCTCCGTCGAGTACCCGCCGCGCTCGCGCACGATCTTCGTCATCACGCCTTGCCCAAGTCGCGCGTTCATCGCCAGGGTAAAAGGCACCACCAGCCGGCCGCCTTCCCGCAGCCGATCCAGCCAGAGTGGCCGCGGATGCGTTACTCCCGCATTCACCAGCATCGCATCGCGCTCGCCCGGATCAAACGTCGCGCCATCCCCCGCTTCCACCGCGACGTTTGAATAAGTCGCCAGGTTTTTCTTCGCGCGCTCCGCCAATTCCGGCTGCAGCTCCAGTCCCACCACGCTCCCGCTCGGCCCCACCACTTCCGCCATAATCGCCGTGTAGTACCCCACTCCGCACCCCAGGTGATACACCCGCTCTCCCGCTTTCAACGCCAGCGCATCGATCCACCGCCCCAGCGCGCTCGGCTGGCCATTGTTAATATCCTTTTCCCGGTCCAGTGATACCACCACGTTGTGATACACATCGCGCGGATCTTCCACCGTGACGTACGCCAATTGCACCATTCCTGCCGCGGACATCGCGCGCCCTTCCGCCGACCCGATCTGCCACGGCCCCGGCCCCAGGAATCTCTCCCGCGGCACCCGCGCATACGCCTCCACCAGCGCCGGCGTGGTGACGCCGGCTGCAAACTTCACCTCCTGCGCATAAAAACTCCGGCACTCCTCAACGGTCATCATGGTTCAGCCCCTATCGTCAGTACGCGTGCCACGCGGCAAACCTATCGCGAAAACACAATCGTGTGCTCGCTCTTATACGTCGTTCGCAGGAGTTCGCGGAATCCGCACTTCATCGCCACGCGAATCGACCGCGCATGCTCCGGATCGATGATGCACACCGTTCTCCCAAGCAGGGAAGGAACGGACTTAATGTTCGCGTCGCCCCAGACAATGGCCGCGCGCGCCGATTCCGTCGCATATCCTTGCCCGTGCGCGTGCCGCGCGAGCACCCATCCCAGTTCGGGTACGCCCTGGAGTGATGGCTCCATCTCGCGCTTCCAATCCGAAAAGCCCATTTCTCCCGCAAATCTTCCGGTGGACTTCTCCTCCATTGCCCAATAGCCAAATCCGCGCCACGCCCAATGCCCAACTCCCCGCAACATTCTTGACCACGTCTCCTCCGCGGTGAGCGGCTTCCCTCCAATGTAGCGCGTGACCTCCGGATCGGCCCACATCGCCGCGCATTCCCCAAAATCTTCCGGGCGCATCGCCCGCAGCCGCAGCCGCTCCGTCTCCACCACCGGCACGTAGACCGCGCTTCCCGCCATGCCCGCCTCACTGAATTCTGTTTTCTGATCCCAGCTCGCCGCTCGCGAATTCAATTTCCCGGCTGACGCCGCTCATCGTAGAATCAACGCCATGAAGCGCAGGAAAAAGAAACTCGACAAGGGCACCGAGGCTCGGCGTGCGGCTCGCAACTCCGGCCTGGCGCCCGCCGGCACGCGCGTCATCCCCGACAAACGCAAGCGCCCACCGAAACACAAGAAGCTGCTACTGGACGCTGACGTCGAATCCTGAAAACCTTCCAACCTTCAAACATTCAACCTGCAAACGCTTTTTGGCCAAGCCCGACCGGGCCTAGTTTTTCGAACCTCATCCCGGTTTATTCGCGGGCACCACTTCGTCCGGGCGAAAGAGCGGCGCCCGTGCTATTTTCTTTCGCTCCGCCAGCTTCTCGGCAATGTTCTCCAAATCCTTCTTGTCGAAGCCATTGAGACTCACTTCGATGCTGCCATCCGGATTGACCAGGAAAATCGTGGGCACGTTTGTCAGCCCGTACGCGTTGGAGACCACGTATCCGTCTTCATCGTCGATCACCATCGGAAACGTGACGCTATACTCCTTCGCGAATTTCGCCGTAGCCCGCGCATCGTCCTGCGAGATACCCAGAAACGTGACGCCCTCGCCGCCATACCGTTTGTACAAACGCTCCAAAAATGGAAACGTGAACTGGCACACCGGACACGAAATTTTGAAGAACGCGGCCACCACCGGCCCGCGCTCCATCAGCGCCCCCAGCGAGTATTCATTCCCGTCGAGCCCCTTCAGCGAAAATCCCGGAGCCATATTCCCAGCAACAAGATGAGTCATGGATTCCTCTGCCCCCCACCAGCGTCTAAGCTGCCGCAGAATTCCCATCGCCTGAGTGTAGCGTAAGTGCGGTGGCTCCCGACAGGGTGGGGGAGCACAGTTCGCTCGGGCGGGGCCCATGCGGCGGAGAAAAATGCGGGCTAGAACGTGAATTGGACTTGGAGGTCGACGCGGCGATTGGCGGTGGAGGACGAGAATGGGCCGCCGGCGAGGCCGTTGGATTGGCCGAAGATCGGCGAGCTGAGATTGCCGATGGGATTCGAAACGTTGACGTTGTTGAAAATATTTCGCGCGTTGACACTAAAGGTCAGGTTATAGCGCGAATTCGAAGGATTTCCGCCGAACATACCGCCGCCGCGATCTCCTCCGCCGTGCTGGCCGCCGCCGGGGCCACCGGGGCCGCGGCCGAACGTACCGCCGCCACCGCCGCCGGGACCACCAGCTGCGGATTCCTTCTTTTCGCCGAAACCGAAAGTCTTACCGAGCCGGAGATTCAGGGTGAAGCGACCGGGAGCGGTAGCATCATTGATGGGAATGACAGGCTGACCGGGCACCGTGACGCTGTTGAAGCAGCCGTAGCGCGTGTCGATCACCCCGGTGGCGCCGACGGAACACGTGCCAATGGTGGCGCGGGTGTTGAAGGCGGCGTTGCCGAAGGAATCCTGGCCAGTGGTGATGTTAAAGGGAGCGCCGGAGCTGGCGATCATGAACGGGCTCAAGCGAAAACCGTAGGGCAGCCCCATGGTGCCGCCGAAGAAAACACGATGGCGAACGTCGAAAGAAGCGCGACCGTAGTCGTCAGCAAGATCGAAGGGATTCGAAGGGATGCTGGAAGCACCGGAGGTGTCGCTGTTCGCGTAATTCAGGGTGTAGTAGCCGAAGAGCGAGAGTTTGGTGCCCATTCGAACGCTGCTGTTGACGATCAATTGGTTTTGCTTGAAGTCGCCGGCGGATTGAAATTGGTAATCAATTTCCGAAGGCGGAGGAGCGGACGTTGCGCCGGCGGGGATTTGGTTGGCGTTGATGAAATTTGTGTAGAACTGATGGTCGCCGCGGGAATGGAGATAGGTGACGGAAAGATTGGCGGATTTGGTGAGCTGGCGCTCGAGAGTGACGCCGGTCTGCATGGTGTAGGGTGTACGGAGATTGGGATTCACTTTGTAAACCGTCTGCGTTGACGAGGCGCCCGGCGGAAAGAGTGGATTCGAGGGCAAAACTGCCTGAGTGGGATCGAAGAAAGCAGGGTTAGGGACAAGGAACTGTTGCTGGATGATTCCGTTTTGGAGTTGTTGCTGCAAAACGAGATCAGAGTTGAAACGATCGTAGAAAATTCCGAAGCCCAGGCGCAGAACGGTTTTCGGAGATTTGTTTTTTCCGTTGGCGTCGATGCCCCAGGCCAAACCGACACGCGGGGCGAAGTCGGCATGATCGCCGAGATTGTTTTGCGTTTCGTAGCGAAGGCCGGAGCTCAAGGTGATGTTGGTCTTGATGCGCCAGTCATCTTGAAGGAAGAGCGCGCCGTCGGCCCAGGTCTCGTTCGCGCGAGCCGTGCCGATGGAATTGAAATTCAGCGAATAGAAGCTAGCGCCGCCGCCGTTGGCGATGATCGTGGCCAAGGACTGATTTTGAGCGAGGCCCGCGACCGTCATCTGGTAGGCCTGAATTCCGGAAATCTGACAAGTCGCGGGCGGATTGGGAATTGCACAAGCCGCAGAGGGATTGAGCCGCGAGCCGAAAGAGTACGATCCATTGAATTTTGAATCGGAGGCGTTGTCATCTTTTGTGACGCGGGCGCGGCCACCATATTTGATCGAGTGTTTGCCGAAATTCATGTAGGTGATGTTCTGGAGCTCGTAGCGATCCTGGGTGTCGTTGAAGAGGCCGGAGCTGCTCCCGCCGCCGGTGAAAGCGCCCTGAATCTGGAGAGTGGGAGCGCCGTTCAGGGGATTCTGATTGTTGGATTCGCGAACGAATTGAAAACGCGTTTCGTTAATGGTGCGGGGGCCCAGAGTTTGCGTGTCGCTGAGCTGAAAGGTGTGCTCAGTTTCGAGCGAATTGTAGCCGACGGTAGGCAGGCTGAAGGTGCCGATGCCATCGCCGGTTTCTTTGTTGCGCCAATATTGGTAACGGGCAGTGAGAGTGTTGGTGGAGCTCACCTGATAGTCGGAGCGCTGGCTGAAGTTGGTGCGGCGGCGCGGGTTCGGTGAAGCGTCGGTGAACTGGGTCTCTTGCAACGTGAGGGGATCGACGAAGGGAGTGTTGACGACAGCAAGCTCGTTGAGATTGCGGCGCTCGATGTTGGTGAAGAAGGAAGCTTTTTTGCCGAGCGAGCCGCCGAGATTGGCGCTGATTTGCGTGGAATCGTAGGACGGTTGTTCGGTAGAGCCAAGGAACGGATTGCGGGAGTTGAAGGCGGCGGTGTTTCCAGTTAGAGAAACCTGGCCGTGGAGCGTGTCGGTCCCCGGCTTGGTGAGGATTTCGATGCGGCCGTAGCCGAGTTTGTCATACTCAGAAGAAAAGGGATTCTGGTTGATTCGAATCTCGCGGATGGAAGCTTTTGGCGGAAGCTGTCCGGCGGTGAAGCCGTCGATGTAAATCTGGCCGCCGTTGGGACCGGCGGAAGGGCCGGCGAGAGCTTGCAGTTCCGATTGCATTTCGTCGGGATCGTCGGACAAGGAATCGAGGTCTTTGTCTTTCATGACCACGGTACCGGCATTATTGGAAGGATCAACGTCGAGTCTGGTGGGAGAGTCGTTGACTTCGACTTTCTGCTCTTCCATCTGGATGACCAGGCTGATATTGATTTGTTGCGTTTGGCCGGCGGCGATTTGAACATTTTCCTGAGTGAAGAGCGCGAAATTCTTAGCCGCGGCTTTGAGGGTGTAGACACCGGGAGCGAGATTCTTGAATTCGTAGAAGCCGTCTTTGCTGGTGACGGCATCAAGCGAGGCGCCGTTCGAATTGGTGAGGCGGACGGCGGCTTTGGCGATGCTGGCGCCGGAGGGATCGGTGACGGTGCCGTTGAGGGCGCCGGTTTGCGTCTGGGCGCGCAACGTGGCCGCCAGAGAAAAAAGCAAACCAAAAATAAACAAAATGAAAACAAACTTTCGTGCGGGCCGAAAACTCATCAGATCTCCTGGGCGAAAACTAGTCTTATTTAGACGAGCCGCCGTCACGGCGTGGCCCCTTCCCCGCCGGGTGCGCCGCTCATGGTCCAGGGCGAAAGGATGGTGGAGGCACTGCTTTTGGGTGAAGCCTCCAAGATGGGCTCGACGCCGCCGAGAAGAGTGATGGCGGTGGGCATGCCGTTCGAACCGCCGGATGTTGCGACAATCATGACGGCGTCGCCTTTTTGCAAGTCTGCGAGAGTTGCCGCGGGCATGCGAAGGATGGCTTGTTGAAGATCGCCGCCCCGTCCGCCGCCGGGCCTGCCTGTAAATCCACCTGCACCTTGACCACTTGAGACTTGACCACCGCCTTGGGGTGCGCCGGCCGGAGGACCAGACGGCTTGGAGGCTTGCGCAGTGGGTGCGGAAGAACTCGTCGCGGCTTGAGGCGGCGCGTCGGGGGAGGCACCTTTGAGGCGCATGGCGATGCCCTGTGCCATTTGGGCGGGGAGCTTGCGGAGCTGTGTGTCGGTGGTGATTTTTATGGTTACCGGTTTGTTGGTGGCGAGGTTCAGGACAGTGAGAGTGTTCGCGGAAGCGTCCACGGCGGAAATGGTTCCTGCGATGTTTCGAAAGCTGCCGGAGACGACTTCGTCGGCGATGAGTTCGGTGCCGTCGGGGTTGCGTGTGCCGCGAGCGCGAAGCTGGTCGCCGGGCTTGATCTGGTCGAGCGGGGCGGGCTTGGCGTCGTCGAATTTGATGGAGTCTGGAGCGTAGCGGCGAAGGATGGTGGAATTCGAAAGGTGAATGGCGACGGACTTTTTTTCTCCGACAACAGGAAGAGAGATGGTGACGGTGTTGGTTGCGGCGTCGACGGCGCTGACCAAGCCACCGGTACCGTGCCGCTGCCATTCGTCGCGTTCGTGGGCCTGCTTTGCAGCGACGTCGGCCTGCTTCATGGCGACTACGGAGCGGGCGAGAACGGTTTTGCCGTCGTCGGCCAGTTTGCCGAGAACGAGAATACGATCTCCGGGCTGCAATTCTTGAAGTTGAATGGGGGCGGCGTCTTTGAGGTCTTTTTGGCCGGGCGCGACTCGCAGAAGCTTCGTGGTGTCTTGAAGGCTGACGGTCACATCGCTTCCGGCATCGGTGGTCAACGTAATAATATTCCCGGAAATCGATTTGATGGTTCCGACGGGTTTTGCTGCGGGCGCAGTTTGGGCGGCCGACGTTGTCGCAGCCTGGGGCGGCGCTGCTTGAGAAATTGAAGGGATTCCAGCCCCAAAGCTCACGCAGATCGCAGCCATCCAGCTGGCTTTTCGACACACAAGCGATCTTCGCAACTCCATCTCGCAGTCCTCATTCGCCGGAAGGCTCACGGCTATCGTCGGGCACTACACCCCGAGGATACACACAACTACCCTATGCCAGTCATTAGACGTTTCCAGGCAGGAGAAATGTTACAAGCTTATGTCTTTTTCAGGCTCGGATCGGGACAGTTTCCGATTTGCACATTGATCAAGCGTTAGGAGGCATTTAGCCCGTTGAGATACGTTCGGCCTACTAGAACCCGGCAGAGGTGATCGTTCAAGTAAACGAAAAGCGCCCTAAGCAGCCTCTCCCTGTAACTTCCGGCGGCACCTCAAACAATGAGGAACACCACCGCGCAAGTCTACTTCCAGCGGCTTGCTGCAAAATGGGCATTCGAGGGACCACCCGCCGCGGCACTCGGGGCATTGGTCAATGATCAGTTCCGAGCGGCGCATAACACGGCCATTCTCTCGAAGGTCGAGAACCATATGACATCGCGGGTTTTCACAGATCAAGAAAGATTTCATGGAGGCAGCCTCACTGTACGCTCATGCTCGGCGAGGCGCAGGTGAAGGTCAATACTATGATTGCCGTGCGGATGACTACCGACGTAGTGCAGAAAAAGAAACAACCAAGCTAAATTATATTGTTGAGAACGGCATACCGCGCAACTTCAGCGACGGAACGTAGCCCGAGCTTCAGCATCATTCTGGCTCTATATGTTTCAACGGTCCTGCTGCTGATACCCAAGACCGCCGCCATTTCTTTGTTGGACTTTCCCTCCGCCAAAAACCGGATCACCTGGCGCTCCCTGCAACTGAGCTGGTTTTTCGTGAGGCGAGGTAGAGCCTGAGAAATGCACTGCGTCGCTGGGACTTCCACAACGATCACACCAACTTGCATGACCTTCCCTGGCGTGCTCCTTATGGGGTAATAGTCTTCGATCCAATGACCTATTTCGGTTCTCCCAGGCAGCCGTGCTGCCAGTTTGAAGTTTGAGAAAGGCTTGCGTGTCTCAAAAACATGCTCAAAGGCAGGCGCGAGCCTACAGGCCACGCTTCCAAGAATTTGATGGAGCTTTTTGCCGATATGAGCCGGGGCTGGAACGCCGTTCATTGTGGCCAGCGCCTGGTTGATGCCCTGAAAGCGCAGTTGTCTATCACAAACGGCAATGCCCACGGTAGAGCTACCAAGGAGAGCGGCAAGCGACTCTTGGGGTTCGACAAGCGTCCCCGCCCACTCAGGGGATGATTTCCCGCAAAAAGCAGTCACAAATTCGCCTTCGAATGACAGCCCATGTAAGGCCGTGGCTATCCATAGTTCCTTTGGCAGAAAATAGGGCCACCGCGCTATTAATGTCAAGCCAATAAGTAAGATTGATAAGAAAGATGTGTAATCTACGTACGTAGTACTATGCCTTCAAAACTTCCCCGGATTCGTGACTCACAGACTCGCGGCGCGGCCGCCGGCCGGAGATTGGCAAGAAGGCGAAGCATCGTCACGCGTTACCTGTGGCGGAGTTGTTTTTGCGGTTGGGTTCGACGCTTGTTTCAAATCTGTGGTGGGCCATGTACTGGCAATCGAGCGTCGAGACTAGATCCTAGTGGCCCTTCGTCAAAACTCCGAGGCGGCGCACGGGCCTGAGAGTCTCGCTCACCGGAATTCTCGTATTCAGCCTGCCGACCATTGCAGCGAGACCTCGAAGAGACGAAAAGAATCCGTAAACTTTCCGACGAACTCCTGCCAGTGCTTCAGCGTCACGGACGCCCCAGAAATCGACCAGTCGTCTGGTCTTGTGGTTGTAACCAAATTTTTGACCGCAATCCAAGCAAGTGATGTACGTTCCCCGGCCATCGACAGATGGGCATCCGGGCTGGTTGGATGGGATAGGCTCTCGCATTGTTATCGGCGGGCCCTTATGCCGGTGGGGACAGACAAAAACAAGACGCAGCAGCGTGCGCAGAAAGAGCGGGGCCCCGAAGACCAAAATCCACCACGGCTTCGGACGGAGGAGCGATCTCTCCGCCTTGAAGAGATTTCTAGCTGGCGAGCGATACAGAATTATAGACCCCTCGATTCTATATGCCCGAGCCACTTTTTTCTGAGGTTGAGGTTGCACGTAAGCATCTCAAGAAAATGTTAAGCGCGGCGAAGATTCGCGTCTGTCCCATTGTGGACACTGACGCAGAAGATTGTCTGCTTGTCGTGATACTGCCTTGCCGCCCAGGCTGGCTCCATTAGGAAGCGCTTTGTCAGGCACTCGGACGCCGCCTTAGGGGACTTACCCGATCGGCGTTTGGAGGTTTTGCCTGATAGACGAGGCGCTATCGCAGGGAGAATGTAACCAAAGGAAGCTAAGGGATAAGGTCTATCCGAAGATCGGCTGAGTTGTTATCCCGGCCTTCCTTGAAGAGGGTAGCGATGTCGATTTCGTGCCCTGACTGTCAGGGTCACACCAGATCCGCAGATCAAGAACCAGGGTTATTGCTGAGTCACTTCTGGCTTTCCTACGGGTTCGGCCATATCGATGCGAAGAATGCGACTTTCGTTTTTTCCGCTGGGCTGTAGGACGTAAACCCAAGGAAATCCTCCCAGCAAGGAGAAGCAATGTCCGAGACTGCAACCCACTCACACCTGCCGAGGGGTACCAAAGTGACTACGTCCCGCAAGCTGATATGGATTGAAAACTCGCGCTTTGAGGGCTGCGGTTGCTCCGAATGCGGGTGGGAGTTCAAGCCCTCAGGGCCACTGGCCGGCAATTCGCTCGACGAAATGAAGGCGATCTTCGAGCGCCAGCGGGATAAAGAATTCGCAATCCATATCTGTGATGAACACCGAAGAGCCGAGAAGACAAAAGGCTAAAAAATCCCGGCTACACCGCAGCTGCGCAAGTCGCATGGCCCCAGCGGCCCCCTCTTTCGAGGCCTGGGAACAGAAGAAATCCAGTCTTTCTAACAATCTTGCCAGTTGAAACCAAGTTTCCGCTGACGACCGAGTGCTCCGTGTAAAGCAAAGGCCCGCGATGACATCCTCGGAAGCCCTCCAACGAACGGCCATCGCGGGCCTAGTTCTAACTTTCACTTTCCAGACGGATGCTAAGGCACCGAATTAGGCCCCGTCTGTTCAAAATTGCACATATGTAAAACCGGTGTCCGAAGGAGAATGCGGATTCGGAGGAGGTCCGGAGACGGGAGCGACACAGGGGGCGCGTCCCTCACCCCCAGGTGGTCGCGTAATCGGAGACTGAGCCATTGCTCGGTGGACCAGAGTTCCGGACAGTATAGACAGCCGCAACCCGGTGTGTTATATGAAGCGCCTCAACGGTCGAGTCCTACCGCTCAAAGGCGGGAAGAGTTGAAAACCTGATGTCCCTCAGGCGTCACGAGTGAAGGAACAGAAAAAACCGGTCGAACGATAGGACTTGGAAGGGGGCAAACCCTGTGGATGCTTCTCGAGTCTTGATGGGTGGCGCAAGCGTTGGCGCGGCTCCTTCGCCGCGGAAGCGTTTTCGATGGGTGCATCTCCTTCTCGCTCTCGGCTTGCCGCTGGGGGCCAGTCTTTCTTCGCAGGCACAGACAAAACCTGCTCCGCAGATCAACACGGAAGTCGAGCTGGTGCAGATACCGGTTATCGTGCTTGACGAGAAAGGTGGAGTGGCGACGAATCTGAAGAAGGAAGATTTCCGGATATTTGAGGATGGAGTGGAGCAACGAATCCTGTATTGCGAGAGGGAGCGAGAGCCGATCTCGTTCGTGATCCTGGATGACCTGAGCTCGAGCATGACGCGGAAGATTCCGTTCGTGCAAGAGGCGACCCTTTCGGTTCTGGATTCCGACGAGCAACAAGAGCGGTACCGGGACGAGTTTTCAGTGTATGGAATCGCGTCCCGGGCGAAGAGGCTGGTGGCGTTTACCAGCGATCAGAAAGACCTGGAACGCCGGCTGCCCTGGCTGTTGACGCCGACAAACGGGAGCACGGCGCTGTTTGATGGAATCTACCTGGGGATTTCCGAGGCGCGCGAGCAGGCAGAGAACAAACACCGAGCGATGATCATTATTTCCGATGGTGGTGACAATCACAGCCGCTACAACTTGCGGGAGACGAAGAGCCTGGTGGAAGAGGCGGACGTCCCGCTGTTTGCGGTGATGGCGGGAACGTCTTTTGAGCTTCCGGAAATCTTCACGGGGCCGAAAAAGAAATCAGGAGTGCCGGGGAAGACGCCATTTCCGGGCACGCATGAGTCTGCTGAGGACTTTATCGGGCCGGCGGAGAGGCGCGGACCACACAACCTTCAAGTACTTGCAGAAGCTACGGGCGGCGGCGTGTTTACGGCGAAACACGAGGAGGATCTTCCGCGGATCGTGCGGACCATCAGCCTGGCGGTGCGTTACCGGTACGTTCTGAGCTATGCGCCGCCCAAGGGGCCGGCCAAGACCGCGGCGGAAGGTGCGGGCAGCGAAAGCAAATGGCACAAGGTGTTTCTGGAGTTGAACCCAAAAGAGAAATTCAGAGGGTACGGGATTCCTTACTACAAGCGGCGGTATTACAAGTTCAACTAAGAAATGGATGCTCCGGTATTGCTCCGTGGGATGAGCCTGCGAAGGTCTGGGTGTGCACGGATGGATGGGAAATGGCGGAGGCGTGTGGAAGTCGAATCCACCATTCGACCCGCGAAGGACCGAATCGCCGGCTTTGAAGGCCGGGAAAGTCACCGGACTCTTTTCGCCCCCGGGAGAAGTATAACGGAAGTGGTGGGCGGCGAGGGATGAGCGGAAGAGTAGAGATCAGAGAACAGAGACCAGAAAACTGAGCCGGGCGGAGAGCACGGGCACGTTGGCGCAGGCGGGCAGAAGGAGCAAAGAACCGGTCTGAAGACCGGCCACTACAAGGAACTAGGCTCGGGCGGTGGCTAGCTCGGCGGCTTGGTGGCTGCGGATTAGGGCGGCGAAGAGATCGTAGAGGGCGGGGCTGGTGCAGACTTCGTAGTACGGGTGCGTGGTGGCGCCGCCGATCTTACCGTCGGGGAGGAGCTGGCGGGCGAAAGCCTTTCGGAGCACGAGGAGTTCAACGGATTCTCCGAGAGGGACTTCACCGTAGTAGAGAGTGACGCCTTGTTTTCCCCAAGGCATTTCGAGCTTGGTTTCGATGGTGTCGAGGGAGATTTCCTCGGAGAGTTTCTGGAAGCCTTCTTCGTTGAGCTCGATGCCGTTGTGATTGTAGCGGACGAGAAATTCGTCCAATTCTTCGGCGGATGCGCCTTCCATGGTGTTCAAGAATTGAAAAATAGAAAAATGCGTTTTTTGTTTGGAGAGCATGCGTTTGGCAAGTTTGGCGCAGCCGGATAGGCGGTCGGAAAGATTGAGAGCTTTGGAAATCATGATGCGGGAATCGCCGTCTGTCCAGTAAGTGGGCGCGGAACCCTGGTAGGCAACGCCGAGGCCCAGTTCGAGAGCGGGGAGGTCGCTGTCGGAGGCGCGCTCGTTATACGAATTGCAAACGGCTAGAATTTGGCGCGCGAGGATGCAGGCCTTGGCGACGGGGCGCGCGTAGGCGATGGTGGCTTCCGTTTCGAAAATGGCAAGGATGATGGCGTCGCCTTCGATGAAGACTTTCTTGGCGGAGTAGCGGTCGAGAAGTTTTTTGACGGGCTCGTGCAAATTCAGGCTGAAGTGCGAAGCCGGGCTTAAGCCACGGGAGAGAAGATCCTGAGTCATGCGAGTGGAGCCGCGGACGTCGGCCTTGATGATGACGTGGGAGACGACGTTGTCCTGCTCGGGCTTGGCCTCTTCGGGAAGTACGCATTCGTAGAGGCGATTGTTCAGCCGGGAGAGGTCGCGGGCTTTTTCCGTGGTGACCAGATTGATGCGCTCCATGCAGGTGGACAGGTGGTCGGCGTCCCGAAGATCACGGCGGAGGCGCAGAAAGTCGGTGGCAAAACGCAGGACGAATGCCTGCATTTCCTCGCGCGAATAGCGGCGGATTTTCTTCGAAAGCTCTTCGATGGCTTTGAGCGAGAGTTTTTTCGCGGGAACTTGCTTGATGACTTGCTCGACTTGCTTGAGCTCGTCCTTGGAGACCAGCGCTTTGCGGAGTTGCTGTAAGTGGACGGGCGGGCAGTATTCGGCGGCGATGGGTTGGATTTCGTAGCTGGCGATGACGTGATAGAGGACTTCGTGCTGTTCCAAACGATCGAGTAGCGATCCCAGCAAACGCGCGCGCATGGGCGCTTCGTCTCCGGTGGCGGCGCTGGCGTCGAAAAGGCGCTTGGCGTTTTCGGGATCGTTGAGGTACTCGCCGAGCTTGCCGGAATGATCCTTGACGAAGAAATCGAGTTTCTGGCGGGCAGAGTCAATTTGCGGGCCCATTTCTTCCAGCTTGCATTCCTGATGCTTGAGGCGCTGCTCGATGTCGGAAAGCGAGGCCTTAAGGTTGGCGGGGTCATCGGAATTGAGAAATTTCGAGAAGAAACCCTCGCCGCGCTCGAGGCGCTTGCGGGTAGATTCGCGCTGCTCTTCGAGGGTGGCGATGTCATTCCGGATAGCTTGAATGGAGTCCAGCAGGGCGGTGTGCGCCTGAATGGCATCGGTGTGCGAAGGATCGTGGGCGAGAGTAATGCCGGCTTCGCGCAGGAATTCCTGGAAGAGCGCGTCCATGGCCTCGAAGCGGTCGGGGTCGCGAACGTAGTTGCCGAGAAGAACGTAATGCTCGAGGAAGAAAACGTCATCCTTCATGCCTTCGAGGAAGACCATGCGATTCTTGGTGAGATCGTAGAGGGGAGCGAAATCATCGCCAAAAAGGGCGCGACGGGTTTTTGCGGTGACGTTTTCTTCGACGTCCACAACAATCTGGGCGACTTGCTGGCCGACGCGGCGAACTACGGCGCGGCGCGTGGACTGGAGCTCGGAGAGGCGCGCCTTGATGACGTGAGCCTGCTGGCCGCGTTCGAAGTGCTCGCCGCGCTGGCGAATCCATTCCTTGCCTTCGAGAATGAGGTTGGCGAACTGGTTGCCGAGTTCGACGGTGAGAAACTTGAGTAAAGCAAGGCGGAAGAGCAAGTCGATCTCAATATTTTTGTGGTACTTGGCCTGGGTGAGAGCGCTTTGGAGGATTTCGGAGAGAAGTTTGCGAAAAGCGCCGCTGTCCGGGCCTTTGGTTTTGCGCAGCTCGATGCCGGAGAAATAGGAGGCGCTGGTGTTCTGGCGAATAAGATCGAAGAGATAGTCGCGCGAGGCCTGGACGAACTTCGGACTCAGGAACACGTCGTGGTGAATGTTATCCACGCCGATCGCCAGCGATCCCATAGGGATCGTGACGCTATAGCTCTTGAGTTCGATCCGGGCCGCTTCGCTTGCGCTAGGTAGAAGTGCGAGTTCGTTTGCCATTCACATTCCCGGAAGGGGCTCTTTCTACGCTAGCAGCGGAGCATAGGCTGGGCAAGGAATCCGGACGCTTGCGTAACCAGAGAGTTAGGAGTGACGGTAAGGGCTCAGAGGTAGGAGGGAGGGCTAAAGAACGGTGATTCGGCGGGTGTCGCCGCCGAGGTGTTCAAGGCGGATTTGGACCTGGGGCCACGGGGAGGGCAAGGGAAAACGTTCGGACCATTCGAGAATGGCAATCGCAGGGGTCGAAAACATGTCTTCGAGGCCCAGGGTTTCGAAATCGTGGAAGGATTCGATGCGGTAGAGGTCGGCGTGGTAGACCTTGGCAGCTTTGCCGTAGACATGGACGAGGGTGAAGGTGGGGCTGGTGACATCGTTTTCGCTGGCCGCGCCCAAGCCGTTGACGAGGCCCTTTGTGAGAGTGGTTTTGCCGGTGCCGAGGTCGCCGGTGAGGAGGATCAGGGTGGGAGGCGAGAGCCGTTTGGCAAATTCCCTGCCCCACTGGGTGGTTTCCTCGGCGGAGCTTGTGATGATTTCTTCAGGCACGCTTGTGAAGCTCCGTGATGAAGTGGCGATAGGTCCGCGGGAGCGCGTCGGCAATCTCTCCAGCGAGGAGAGAGGCTTCTTCGCGGTGGTGAGTTGCCTCATCGGCGGCCCGGCCATGGAGGTGGACGCCTAGCGCCAGGGCTCGCACCCAATGTTGCGCGCCGAACTGAGAAACCATGCCTGCAAGGATGCCGGTTAGAACATCACCGGAGCCGCCTTTTGCGAGGCCGGGGTTTCCTGTCGTGTTCACGAAGGCTTTGCCGTCCGGAGTGGCAAGGATGGTATGGAAGCCTTTTAGGATTACGCACGCATTCCAGTTCTTAGCGGCCTTAAGTGCGATACCGAGCCGATCGGCTTGGATTTCTTTTGTGGAGATGGCGCAGAGGCGAGCCATTTCGCCGGGATGAGGCGTGACGGCTAGATAAGGTGATTTTCTTTTGGCAAGATCCTTGGAGCGCCCGTCAAAGGCGTTCAATCCGTCTGCATCCAGAATGAGCGGTTGTCCGGCCGTCTGTACGATGGCTCTCACGAAACGCTGAGTTTCCGATTCTCTTCCAATTCCCGGGCCAATGGCGAGTAGAGATTTGTTTTTCGAAATAGCGCTGAAACACCCAACTTTGAGATTTGACGCGGCGATGGCTCCCTGCTTGGTGGAGAGTAGAGACTCGGTCATGAATTCCGCTTGAGCGGAGGCAACGACCGCGAGCAAATCCTTAGGCGTGGCGATGGTCAGCAAGCCGGCGCCGCCGCGCAAAGCTCCGCGGCCTGCTAAAACTGCAGCGCCGGATTTTCCTCGGGAACCGGCGACAAGCAAGACGTGGCCGAAATTGCCTTTATTCGAATCTGCCCGGCGTACCAACGGCAGGTCTTGAAACTCACCGGGTTCGATCCACCTAACGTTCCCTTTGCCAAGTTCCTCAATCAAGTCCGCCGGTGAACCAATCTCTCTCACAACCAGCGTTCCACAACAGGCCGCGTCTTTCGAAACAAGCTGGCCGACTTTAGGGGCAGTGAAGGTGACGGTGGCGTGCGCCCGAATCATCGGCCCATCGGAGAATTCACCATCGGAAGGAAGCCCGGAGGGCGTGTCGATGGCGACGATGGCTTCGGGACGGATGGCCGTGGCGTCGCACGAGATCTTATTCACATCGCGGATTACGGATGCAAGGAGGCCTTCCACTTTCCCTTTGAGGCCAGTGCCGAGAAGTGCGTCGACAATCAGGCGGGACTTAGCCACTTCGGTTCGAACGGCGTCCCATTTTCTAGCGTCGGTGATGATTCGAATCTCGGCGCCGGATTTCTTCAGCCGAAGAAGATTTTCGGCGGCGTCGCCGCGTACGGTTTCGGGTTCGGCGAAGAGAAGAATGGCGGGATTGAAGCCGTGGTCCTGAAGGAGGCGCGCGACGACAAAACCGTCGCCACCATTATTCCCCTTGCCGCAGAGAATCGTTGCACGACTTGCTGTGACGTCGCTGAACGATGCGCGCAGGTAGTCAAACACGCTCTTTCCGGCGTTTTCCATCAACTGCAAACTGGGAATGCCGTAGCGCTCGGTGGTGAGGCGGTCAACTTCGCGCATTTCCGCTGCGGTGAGAGCTTTCATCGAAGGAATTTCAGTATAGCGTACCGGCAGAAGCTCGGACTAGCGAAGGCGGGCGACGATGACGGTCATGTCGTCGGCCTGATCGGCGGTGCCGGCCCATTCCTCGGCGGCGGCCATGAGGGATTCGGCGACCATAAGGGGCGCGGCGCCTTGCAGATGGACGGCGGTTTCTTCCAGGCGGCGGATGCCAAACTCTTCACCATAAACGTTTTCGGGCTCGACCAGGCCGTCGCTGTAGCCGATGAGGAGCGCTTCCGAACCAACGGAAATCATGCCTTCTTCGTAGACGTAGTCATCGACGACGCCAAGAACCATGCCGCCTTTATCCAGATGGTGCGAGGTTCCGTGACAGACGAGGAATGACGGGAGGTGGCCGGCGTTGGTGTAACGCAAGGTACGTGCGGCGCTGTCGTAGACCGCAATGAAGAAGGTGGCGAAGCGGTCGTCACCGGTGTTGCGGACAAGATGTTTGTTGAGGCGGGCGACCAGTTCGGCAGTGCTGAGCCGTTCGCTGCCGTCGGTGAGCATCTGGCTGCGCAGCGCGGCTTGCAGGCTGGCCATGAGCAAGGCGGCGGAAATTCCTTTGCCGGAAATGTCGGCGATGGCAATGGCCACATGCGTAGGGCTGAGCTGGATGAAATCGTAGTAGTCGCCACTGACAGAACGAGCGGCCTTGCAAATGGCTTCGATCTCTACTCCGGGCACAGATGGAAGCGTGCTGGGGAAAAGCTGGTTCTGGACTTCGCGGGCGATGGAGATTTCATTTTCAAGGCGCTGGCGTTTGTTCTGTTCTTCGATGAGCGTACTGATCGATCCGGTCATTTGGTTGAAGGATTCTGCCAGCTCACCGAGCTGATCACGGTTCTCGATTTGGACACGATGAGAGAAATCCATACCTTGCACGTATTGGGTGCCACGGTAGAGATCGGCGACCGCGCGAGTGATCCTGCGCGTGAGTACGATTCCCGTCGCGAAGGCAGCAGCCTCCACGAGAAGGAAGACAATTCCGACGAGTATGAAAAAGGTGATGTATGAGCCGCCCAATTCTCCAAGCGATGTGAAGATGCGTCCATGCAATCGAGATGGACGCGCATTGGACGCGGCAAAGACCGGGCGCAACGGCTCTATCTTGCCATCGCGTCCGAGATAGAGTGAATCGAGCCGGGAAACCACGTCGACCGGAGCATCAAACCAAAACATGGCGTTCTGAAGAGTGCGGTTGCGGGCCACGATACGGCCTGCCGAGACATATTGCGCATCCCCAGACTTGTAAATGAGACTGGTTTGCGGCCCGCTGGTGTACCGTTCCATGAGGTTCAACTGGATGCCGCCGAGATCGGGCGCAACGGTGTTCAAGAACTCCGGCGTGATCGGCACGCGGAGAGTGACGACGCGTTCACCTTTGCGATCCGGAATGACCCGCAGGCTAACGATGGAAAGCGAGTCGCCTTCCTGCAACAAACCCGAGAAAGAGCGCTTGCCCGGCGAAATCACCTTGCGAGCCAGTTTTTGGTCCTCGGAAAAGCGGATGCTCAAGCCGGGGAGTTCGCGATCGTGGACGGCATGGGATTGCGCGGCCAGGATGCGCTCGGAGTCGGCTTCAGTAACCGCCGGGGGAAGCGTTTGGTGGGCGATGGCGATGTGTTCGGAGATATCCTCGACCATGGCGATGCGCTGATGGATGTCTTCGTACAAGAGGTAAGCGCCAAGCTGTGAGTACAGAATGCGGGCAGCAAGAACAACCAGAGTCACGATCGATAAGATGGGAACGGCAGCGATAAACAGATAAGCAACGATCAGGCGGTTACGGAGACTCCAGAGGAGGCGGTTGCGCCACCAGCCAATGAGGCGGAACAAAAGATAAATGCCGGCCAAAACGGCGAGGTACTTGAGGAAACTCGAAGGGCCGGCGTTGAATCCGAGAATGGCCAGGAGCAGACCGCCAAGGACAACCAGCGTGGAAGCAAGATCAAGCCACGAGAGGCGGTGCCAGAGTTCTTTGAGCTTCGCGGCGAAAGGTGTCATCGTGCCGTCAAGGAAACCAATACTGTACCTGATTCGGCGCAAGGAATGCAGGGGCAGAGCGAGAAGACACAAAACAGGCCGTACCCAGCGACACTCGGCCTATTTCCTCAGGGAAAGTCTCACTGTTGCGGCGCGCCGTTAACGCGGCTGTGGTAGCGGCTGTAGGTAAAATAAATGACCAAGCCGATGATCAGCCAGACGATCAAGCGAGCCCAATTGATCCAGCCGAGTTTGTACATCATGTAGCCGTTGAAGACGATGCCGAGGATAGGCACGAGAGGCACCCACGGAGTGCGGAATGGGCGGGGTTGATCGGGATTCTTTTTGCGCAGGATCATGACGGCAATACAGACAATCACGAAGGCCAAGAGCGTGCCGATGTTGACCATTTTTCCGATATCGTCGATCGGGGTCACGCTGCCGACGATGGCGGCCAGCAAGCCGACCAGCATGGTGTTTTTGTACGGTGTGCGGAATTTGGGATGGATGGCCGCAAAAAATTTCTTGGGAAGCAGGCCATCGTTGGCCATGGCGTAGAGCACGCGGGTTTGGCCGAGCAACATGACGAGCATGACGCTGGTGAGGCCGGCCAATGCCCCGAGGGTGATGACGTGCGATGCAGTCGAAAGGCCGCGGTCAAGGAAGGCGCGGGCAATGGGGGCCTCGATGTTAACGTCCTGCCAGTGCACCATGCCGGTTAGGACGCCGGCGACGGCAATATAGAGAACCGTACAGATGAGCAGCGAAACGATGATGCCGATCGGCAGATCGCGCTGAGGATTCTTGGCTTCCTGGGCGGTGGTGGAGACGGCGTCGAATCCGATGTAGGCGAAAAAGATGTAGGCTGCGCCGGCCCCGATTCCCGAGAAACCCATGGGGGCGAAAGAATGCCAGTCGTGGCCCCAGTTGGAAAAATCGACGTAGTGGATGCCCAAGCCGATGACGAAGAGCACCACGGCGACTTTGATGGTCACGATGGTGGCGTTGAAACGGGCGCTTTCCTTGATGCCGATAATCAGAATCGCGGTGATGACCAGGGCAATCACGAAGGCGGGCAGATTAAACCCGATTTCCGTTCCAAACACGGTCGGCGCATTCAGAAGCGCATGAGCCTGCTGGAGCAACTCCGGCGACTTTGCGGCCATGATGGCGTCGACTTTATCGAGGAAGGCCTGCGTGCCCGGGTGCAAGGTAGCGTCCGAGGCTTGCGCCATCTCGCGCGCGACGATCTTGCTGGCGGTGTTTAACCCGGTCCAATGATCGTAGGCCAGCCACAAAGGCATCTTAATGTGGAAGATATTCAGGAGCTCGATGAAGTGGTTGGACCAACCGGAAGAGACAGTGCTGGCGCCCATCGCGTATTCCAGTGTGAGGTCCCAGCCGATGATCCAGGCGAAGAGTTCGCCGAGAGTGGCATAGGCATAGGTGTAAGCGCTGCCGGCCAGCGGAATCATGGCCGCAAATTCCGCGTAACACAGGCCTGCGAAAGCGCAGCCAAGACCGGAGAGTACGAAGGAAAGCATCAAGCCGGGCCCCGCATAGTGCGCGCCCAAACCCGAGAGCACAAAGATGCCGGCGCCTATGATGGCGCCGACGCCGAGGGCAGTGAGCTGGAAAGGGCCGAGCGTGCGCTTGAGGCTGTGGCCGCCCTCTTCCTTGGATTCCTCGAGCAACATGCTCATCGGTTTTCTTGCGAACAAGGGGTTGCCCATGCAACTCCTCCTTTGGGGGAAGATTTTCCCGTCTTTGATGCCCCTGCCAATTTGGACTAAAGCGTTAAAAACATTGTAGTGGCGCAGCATGCTCGGCCACTACAAGAAAATTCAAACTATTGCTCGGGACGAACAGAAGCGGTCCGCCGGGACCACCAGGACCAGAGAAAATAAACGGGCAACCCGATAAGTACAATCGCCAACCCCGCGCCGGCTGTCTGGGTTTGATAAAGCAGCAGGACCAGCATGATGGCGGCGGCGGCCAAAATATACAATGTGGGAACAAAGGGATAGCCGAAGGCACGATAGGGGCGCTCCGCATCAGGCCTCTTAGCGCGCAGCACAAAAATCGCTATAGTCGTGATCACGTAGAAAAGCAGCGCGGCAAATACCACGTACTCGAGTAATTTACTGTAGAGATTGCCGTACGTAACTGTTCCATGGAAGTCTACGCCGCGGGTCCGCAGCAGAATCAGGACGGTAATCCAGATTCCTTGATAGACGAGCGCCGAGCCTGGGACCCCTTTTTTATTGAGTATTCCTGTGGATTTGAAAAAGAGTCCATCTCGCGCCATGGCATAAGAGACGCGGGCGCCGGCCAAGATCAATCCATTGTTGCAGCCGAAGGTGGAAATAATGATGGCCACGGCCATGATTATGGCACCGGTGGGGCCGAAGATGGCGTTGAGGGCGGCGCTGGCGACACGGTCGTCGGGAGCGGTTTGGATTTGGACCAAGGGAAGAGTAAAGAGATAAGCCAGATTCGCCAGGCAGTAGAGCGTGGTAACGATGATCGTGCCGAAAGCCATGGACAGCGCCACGTCGCGCTTGGGATTCTTCACTTCCCCGGCGGTAAAACCGATGTTATTCCAGGCGTCGGAGGAAAAAAGGGAGCCAACCTGCGCGACGCCAAAAGCCACGAAAAGACCGAACGCGCCACTGGCGGCTGTGATGGTGGGCACAAAGCTGCGCAGGAAATTGGCGCCAGGCTCGATGGGCTGGGCATTGCGGATTTCCCAGAAGTGCTTGAAATTTTCGGTCATGGCGCCGGCATTTTTCCCGACAAAAATGCCCAGGACAATCAGGCCCAGGAGAGCGAGAGTCTTTGCGCTGGTGAAAACATTTTGGATCAGCTTTCCGAGCCGGACGCCCTGGGTATTGATGAACGTCAAAAAGATAATCATCAGCACGCCCACCAGTTGCTGCACGGAAAGGCTGATGGCGTATTTCGAACCGAGCGCGATGGGGTGAATGATCCACACGCTGGGAGAAATCGCGGGCCACACTACGCCGAGGTAGCGCGCGAACCCGACGGCGACGGCGGCGATTGTTCCCGTCTGAATGACGAGGAACAGCGTCCAACCGTAGAGAAAACCCCAGAGCGGTGAATACGCTTCGCGGAGATAGATGTACTGGCCGCCGGCGTGCGGGAAAAGCGCGGCGAGTTCGCCGTAAGAGAGCGCGGCGGAAATGGTGAGCAGGCCGGTGAGGACCCAGGTGAGAATCAAGCCGCCGGGGGAACCGGTTTGGCGGGAAATATCAGCGGCGACAATAAAAATGCCGGAGCCGATCATGGAGCCGACGACGATCATGGTGCCATCGAAAAGGCCGATGGCGCGGACGAAGCCGGGTTCGCTTTTCGCGGCGGACTGGGTAGTGGGAGTTGTGGTGTCTGCCATTCGCGGGAGGCCTCAGACAGCAGCCGCATGCTTCGCGGATTCGAGAATGTCAATAAACTGGCGGGCACGCTTGCCGGGATCAGGGGCAAGCAGAATATCGCTGATGACGGCGACGCTGTCGGCGCCTGCGCGAATCACTTCCGATGCGCGGTCAAGAGTGATTCCGCCGATGGCCACGATGGGTTTGTCGGTGAGCGTGCGAACCATTCGAATGAAATCGATGCCGACGACCGGATCGGGGTTGGTTTTTGTGGAGGTAGAAAAAACCGGGCCGAGGGCGATGTAGTCCGCGGAAGTTGCGGCGGCGCGTTCGAATTGCTCCCGGTTGTGGGTGGAAACGCCAACCCACTTCGATCCCACCACGCGGCGGGCGTTTTCCACGCTCAAATCCTGCTGGCCCACATGGATTCCATCTGCGCCCACCAGAGCCGCGACGTCGGTGCGATCGTTCACGACGAAGGAGATGCCCTGCGGTCGCAGTTGAGCAGAAAGTTCTTTTGCGGCATCGAAGAGTTCGCGGGAAGACGCGGATTTATTCCGATACTGGAGCAAGCGGACTCCGGCATCGGCAAGGCCCTGAGCACATTCTGTATCGGGAAGAGTAAGCAATGCTGCGTCTAATATCACATAGAGCCGTGGAAGAACAAGGCGGTTCAAAGTTTATTTTCCAGTCGTTCCGAGCAGCCGTTCTATGAACTGGGTATCGATGCGGCCGGCGGCAAAATCGGGATCGGCAAAAATCCTGCGGTGCAGCGGGATGGAGGTCTTGATGCCTTCGATGACGAACATCTCCAGGGCGCGCTTCATGCGGCCGACGGCTTCATCGCGATCGCGGCCTTTGACGATGAGCTTGGCGATCAGCGAATCGTAGTACGGCGGAATGACGGCGTCGGCGTAAGCGGCGGAGTCCACGCGCACGCCAGTGCCTCCGGGCGCTTGAAAGGTGGTGATGCGCCCCGCCGAAGGCACAAACGTTTCGGGATCCTCGGCGTTGATGCGGCATTCGATGGCGTGGCCGGAGAAATGAATCTCGCCGGTGGCATCTTCCATTTTTTCGCCGGCGGCGATGCGAATCTGCGCTTTGATCAGGTCCACGCCAGTGACCAGTTCGGTGACGGGGTGCTCAACCTGGATGCGAGTGTTCATTTCAATGAAGTAGAGGCCGCCATCGCGATCCATCAGAAATTCGACGGTACCGGCGTTGGTGTAGCCAATCTTTTCCAGCGCTTTGACAACTTTCGCGCCGAGTTCCTTGCGGCCCTTGGCGTCCAGGGCTGGCGAAGGTGATTCCTCGACCAGCTTCTGGTGGCGGCGCTGGATGCTGCATTCGCGTTCGCCAAGGTGAATCACTTTTCCGTGTTGGTCGCCGAGGACCTGCAATTCGATGTGACGGGGATGTTCCAGGAATTTTTCCGCATAAACATCCGGATTGCCGAAGGCTTGCTGGGCTTCGCTACGCGCGGTCTGGTAGGCCGAGAGGAGGTCCTCTTGCTTGCGCACCACGCGCATTCCACGACCGCCGCCGCCAGCGGAGGCTTTCAAGATCAAAGGATAGCCAATGTGCGCAGCTTCTTTGGCGAGCTGCTCTTCCCCGTCAACGACTCCATCGCTGCCGGGAATCGTAGGCAAGCCCGCGGATTTGACTTCGCGGCGCGCGCGGTCCTTTTCGCCCATCAACTCAATGATTTCGGGTTTGGGGCCGATAAACGTGATTTCGGAGGCTTCGCATACTTTGGCAAAGTTGGCGTTTTCACTGAGGAATCCGTAGCCGGGATGGATGGCATCGACATTCGTGATTTCCGCGGCGCTGATTACCTGCGGGATATTCAGATAGCTCTCGCTGCTGCGGGGCGGGCCGATGCAGACGGCCTCATCGGCAAAGCGGACGTGGAGTGAGTGTCGATCGGCCTCGGAATAAACAGCCACGGTGGAAATGCCCAGCTCCTTGCAGGCGCAAATGACCCGCAGGGCAATTTCCCCACGATTGGCGACTAGGATTTTCTGGAACATGAGCGGCGGCGCCGGCTATTTCTTCCCGCTCGGACGAATGCCGAAAAGGGGTTGTCCATATTCGACCGGCTGGCCGGCTTCCACAAAAATTTTGACCAGTTCGCCGGTCACATCGGCTTCAATCTCGTTCATCAGCTTCATGGCTTCGACGATGCAAAGCGTTTGACCGGTCTCGACACGCGCTCCGATCTTCACAAAAGGATCTGAGCCGGGGCTGGGCGCGGCGTAAAATGTGCCGACGATCGGGGATTTGACCAGATGGAGATCTTCGGCAGGCTGTGCTTCGGAGGCCGCGGCTGCCGCACCGCTAGAAGATGGGCTGGCTCCCACGGAGCTGGCTTCGATGATCTCGTTGGCCCTGCCGCGCGGAGCGGCAACCAGCACCCCTGCGGACGGCTTGCGCAGACGAATGCGCAGGTCGCCCCGGGAATACTCAAACTCCTCGAGGTTGTGCTCCGTCATGAACTGAAGGAGCTGCTCGATCTGCTGGATTTCAGGATTAGCGAACGCCGAATTCGATTTCGAGGGCTTTTTGCGTTTCATGCCTGTTTTAGAGCTCGATGAGATCCCGCGGAATGCGGGTCAGTATTTCGGTTCGGTCCTGGTGCACAACCACATCGTCTTCGATGCGAATTCCCCCAATGCCTCGCGCGTAGACCCCAGGTTCGATAGTGATGACATTCCCCGGTTCCAGGAGCCGCTTCTGCCCACGCGCCAACCGAGGATCCTCGTGAACCTCCAGCCCCAGTCCATGGCCAGTGCTGTGCACGAAGAGGTCGTCCAGATGGTAGCCGGTAAGAACCTGTCTTGCAGCCGCATCGACATCGCCGCAGCTTACCCCGGCCCTGACTGCGGCAATTGCCGCCGTCTGCGCCTCCAGGACGGCCTGAAACCAAGTCCGGATGCGCCGGGAAGCTCGCCCCACGAAAACCGTGCGAGTGATGTCGCTGCAATAGTGGCCGAGTATAACACCCAGGTCTAGCACCACCAACTCATTTTTCCTCAGTCGTTTGGCGGTGGGGCGGGCATGCGGGAGTGCGGCGCGCTCGCCGAAGGCGACGATGGTTTCGAAGGCCGGACCGGAGGCACCCCGTTTTCGCATTTCGTATTCGATCTCGGCGGCCACTTCAAATTCGCGGATTCCAGGCTTCAGGAGTCGAATCGCCGTCTGAACCACTTCACCTGCCAGAATGGCAGCCTTGCGCATTTGCAGGAGCTCTGCGGCATCTTTGCGCATGCGAAGGCCTTCGACCTTGCCGGCTATGGGAATCCACCGAAGGCGAGGTCCGGCGGCCCTTCGCAGCGTTCGGAACTGCGCGACGGTCAGTTGCCCAGGGTCGAATCCCGCTCGTCGAGCGGGGCTCTCCTTTAATAGCGTTCCTACAGACTCAAACAAGGACTCCTTTTGGAGTACGATGCGCACGCCCGAAGTCTCTTCCCTGCTCTGGACCGTGAACCGCCCATCGGTAACAAGAGAGGCGCCCCGTTGCGAAACCAGTAGAGCGCCCGACTCGCCTGTGAACCCTGTCAGGTAGTACCAATTCGCCGGGCTGGTAACCAGAAGGCAATCCAGGCGTGCCTCGCTGAGAAGCGAAGCCAAGGCGCGGCGGCGAAGATGGAATGGATCGGTCATAAATGAAACGAGGAGACCAAAGTCTCCTCGTTTCGGCCCTCGGTTGAAGGAATCGTTTCCGAACTTACCCCGGGATAATGCGCGGGGTAAGGAAGAACAAAAGTTCCTGAGATTGTGTGGTTACGCTGGTGCGCTTGAAGAGATGGCCAATCAGCGGCAAGCTGCCGACGATAGGCACCTGGAAAACATCCACGCGCTGCGAAGAGATGATGATGCCGCCAATTACGACGGTACCGCCATCGGCAACCGTAACCTTGGTTTCGGCCGACTCGGTATCGAGAGCGGGGATTCCCTGAACACGGGGAATACCGGTGTCGATCTGCGTGTTTTCCACCAGCACGTCCATGAAGATGGTACCTTCCGCGGTGATTTGCGGGGTAACTTCCAATTTCAGCACAGCATCAATGAACTGAACCGAAATGGTGTTATTGATGGTCGTCTGAATCGGAATCTTAGTACCCTGCTTGACGGTAGCCTTCTCGTTGTTCTGGGTGATGACTTTGGGCTTCGAGAGTAATTTCCCGACGCCCTTGGATTCCGCGGCGGTGATGAAGAAGTCCAATGCAAAATTCGCAGAGCGGAAGGAATACCCCAAGCCGCTGGTGGGACCACTCGCCGGAAAATTCGTGTTCAGCGGGAGGCCATTGGTGATGCCATTACCGGTCGTCTGCGTGCCAGTCGTGATGAGCGGCGGATTCAATGGTCCGGCCGGGCCCTGGCCGCTGGCGCCGACTTGAGGCGTGCCGCCGAAGAGCGAGCGGCCGCCGGTGGTCTGCCCGGCGAAACCGAGCTGTGTGCCGATGTCCTGCGCGAAAGAGCGCGAGGCTGAAACGACACGCGCTTCGATTTCCACCTGCTGCGACCTGCGGTCGAGCTGGCGGATCAGATTATCGATGGTCGGAATCACCGAGGGGATATCCCGGATGATCAGCTGGTTCGAACGGTCATCCGACAAAATGTCGCCGCGCGAGCTGAGGAATTTCTTCAAGGTGTCCTTGAGCGTGGCAGCTTTGCTATAGCTGAGAACGCGAGTAACGGTGACGGGTGCGATCGCTTCGGCCTGAGCCTTTTCGAGGTCGCGCTGTGATTCCGCTTCGGACTTCATGGTTGCGCGCGTAGCGATGCGCAAGACGTTTCCGTTGAGCTGTTTGTCGAGGCTGTTGTTCTGCAAAACGATGTCGAGCGCTTGATCCCAGGGCACTTCATCGAGAACAATCGTCAGCGTGCCCTTAACGGCAGGATCCAACACAACGTTCAGACCGCTGATTTCGTGAATCAGACGGAAGAAGTCGCGCAGATCGACGTCCTTGAGGTTCACGGAGATAGGTTCTCCGGTGTACTTTGCGACTGCAGCGGCGGGCGCGGGAGAAGCCTGCGACGATTGCGCCTGCGCTGCGGAAGTGGCCACCGTTGTCGCCGCCGTGCTGGCCTGCTGAACCGCTTGTTGCGATGCCTGCTGGGCTGCCCCATCCGGCCGAACCGGTTCCTTCTTCCCGTTGAACGATGCCAAGACGACTGAGGGCTGGGTCAGTTCGCTGGGCAAGGTAAAGCGAGGAGCGGAAACCTGCAAATTCTGGGAAGAACGAGCTGCCGCAAGACGCGGGCTGGACGCAGAGTAGTGGAAATCCGGGCGCGCCTTCTCAACGGTTTGCGACGTCACCGTCGATTCGCTGCTGCGCACGTCCGCGGGAGCTGCCGATTGCGCATCAAAAGAGACGACCACGGCGCCCGCATCCCGAGAGAGTTGATAAGGAGTCGCGCCAGTCAAATCGATCACCACGCGCGCTACATCCGGGCGGTATTGCCCAATGCGCACGCCACGGACCGGTGCGGATACACCCGGGATGACCGTCTTCTGCACGGCCAAGCGGGCGCCCGCGAAATCCAATACCAGGCGGTCGGGATTCTGCATGCGGGCAGCGTGGACGTCGAGACGTCCTTCGCCCTCCACGCGTACAGCCGCGCGCAGTGGAGCTTGGGTGATGGCAACGCTGGAGATTATCGAAGCGTTCGCCACCGTGACGGAAGGCTCCTGCGTCTGAGCAAGCACAGGGCTCGTCGCCAAGGCCATACTCGCTAGGATCAGGCAGCCATGCCGAAGGGCCGGCCAATTCGTCTTCATTGCTGTTCTCCTGCACTCGGATAAATTCGCTTATTCACTTGGCGTTCCATGGGCTTGCCGAAGGCATCTTTGCCTTCTTCATGGAAGGACACGCCATCCATCGAAATCTTTTCCACCGTTCCGTCGTAAAGGCGATCGCCTTCGTGGAGGAAATACGTCCGCGCTTGCGGATTCGAAACCACGGCGATCATGCCATTGGGAGACTTTACAATTCCGTCCAGCCGCAAAGTGCTGACCTGCAAGCCAGCCTTGCCAGCAGGCAGTTTCAGCTGGTTATTGGCCTGGTTCTGCTGGCGGCTGACCAGGGATTCAAAGGGATCCCGGCGCGCTTGCTTGATTTCGCTCTCCGCAGCCGCGGGCGCAGCGGAATCCGCCGGCTTTTCCACTTTCCTTACCGTCTTGACGGGAGGCCTCATGGGAGCCTTAGCCGCCGGCTTTGCAGCAGGCTTCGCGGCAGGCTTCGCCGCAGGTTTGGCAGGTTGCTGCGCAGCCGCCCCAGCGGCCGCCGGTGTGGGCTTCGCACCAGCCGGTGTCGCGGGTTTCGTCTGCGCGTGCAAGCCAGGTGCGGCTGCCGCGAGGATGATCCCTAATCCGAGAGTTATCGCTGAACGCATAGTTCGCTCATTCCCGCTCAGTGTTTACCAGCCGCGGCGGCCTGGGGCTTCGCTCCAGCAGCAGGAGCCGCTCCAGTGTCGGCGGGCTTGGTGAAAAACGTTGTTGCCGTGAATACAGCCGAAACTGTGGTACCGGGCCGCAACGGATACTTCGTTCCTTTGGGCTTGTCCGGATCATCAAATTCCAGGTCGCCTACGTTGATAATTCGGGACAGACGTCCCATCCGCCCAAAAAAGTCCAAAAGGTTGAAATACGGGCCATCCGCCTGCACTTCAAATGGCATTTCGTAGTGGTATTCGCGGGGCACGATAGCTTGCGACGTCAAACGCCGGAGTTGCACGTTCGAAGCGCTTGCCGCGCCTTGAATCAGGCGGATAAATTCATCGACTTCCTTTTCTTCCGGCACGATGGTCTTTAGCGTGTCAAGTTGCTTGGACAGCGCATCCATCTGCTGTTTCAATTCGCCGTAACGCTGTTTGTAAACTTGAAGCTGCGTCACTTCCTGGTTTAGCTTCGTCCGGCGTTGCACGGCCTGGTCCACTTCATCCCGTTCACGCGCGATTGGCGAACCAGGAACGTAAATTCCCACGAGGACCAGCACCACGGCGACTGCCGCAGCCACCAGGGCTTGCATGATCACCGACATGTCTCGAAACGGATTGGCCATGGCGTCCCCTTATCCTTTCTTCGCCGGCGACTTGGCAGTTGCGGGCGGTGCCGGCGAACTCGCCGGACGCGCCTGCACTGGTTGTGGCGGGCTGATTTCAGCGGTGATCTGGAATATAAAAGTCTGCACGGACAGGTTCTTTTCGTCCTGCTTCGATTCCTTAATTTCCACTTTATTGAAATAGCCAGAGCGCTTCAACGCGGTGATGAAATTGGCCACCGAGTTGATCGAAGCGGAAGAGCCGTCCAGCGACAAGGAGTTGCCCTTGCGGGTCATAGTCGTGAGCCAGAGATTCTCCGTGCGGGAAACCGTGTTGGCCACCATGTCCAGCAATTCTTGTCCGCCCGTGCGATCGCGCTGCAACTGTTCGATGGTGGAAACGCGCTGTTGCAAAATCGTTTTCTGTCTCTCGAAGGCTTCCACCTGCAGCTTGGTCTGTTCCAGATCCGTCTTTTGCGCTTGCAAAGTCTTGATCCGGGCATTCTCTTCATTCAGCTGCTTCTGCCAGGTGTAGTAGAAGAATCCAAGAACCAGGGCGCCGAGAACCAAGCCCGCGCCGATGAATACCACCGGCAAAGCGGCTCCGGTGTCCACTGGGCGGCGTGCGGACTTCGGTCGAACTTGTCCAAGAAGGTTTATTCGGATCATGGCTAGTCAAAGCTCCTCAGCGCCAGACCTACGGCAATGACCAGCCGCGGCGCCATCTCGCGGATCTGATCATCGCTGTGCCGGCTGGGATTGATGAGCACTTTGCGGAAAGGATTCAATTCTTCCACAGGCATGGCGAACTCTTCGCGAAGCAGGTCGACCAGGCCTGGGACGCGGGCCGTGCCGCCGGCGACGACGATGCGCTGGATACTCTCGCCGCTGGCCGTCGCGCGGAAGAAGTCGAAGGTCTTCTGAATTTCCAGCGTGAGAATATCCGAAACGCTGCGGAGGATCTGTTGCTTCTGCTCGTCAGTCACGCTCGGGAGCGAATCGCCGCGCTTCAGGCGCTCCGCATCTTCGAAGCTCAAGTCCAATTCTTTCTGCAGCGCGTCGGTGTATTGGTTGCCGCCCACGCTGACGTCGCGCGTAAACAGCGGCACGCCGCCGCGAACGATATTAATATTCATGACGCTGGCGCCAATGTTGAGGAGCGCCACCGTCTGGCCGGCATCGGGCTCGTAATTTACTTCGAAGCAGTTCTGCAAGCCGAACGCGTCGATGTCCACCACCACGGGGGTTTTGCCCGCCTGCGCCAGGACGTTCGTGTGATTCAGAATCTTGTCCTTCTTGACGGCTACGAGCAGGACGTCCATCTGCGCGTCCATCGATTCCAGAAGCTGGTAGCTAAGGTTTACGTCGGCGATATCGAATGGAATATGCTGGCTGGCTTCGGAAGGAATACGATCGTAGAGTTCATCTTCGGTCATCAGAGGCAGCGGTACGCGCTTGACGATCACCGAGTGTCCCGAAACCGAGGTAGCCACGTTCTTGGTCTTGATGCGCTGCGCGTCGAAAATCTTGCTGATGGCGTTGGCCACTTGCGGCGCGTCCATGATCGCACCGTCAACGACTGTGTCGGGGGCCAGCGATTCCATGCCGAAGCTGACGAGCTCATAGCCTGCCTTCGTCGCTTTCAATTCCACAGCCTTGATCGAACTGGACCCGATATCCAGTCCCACGAGCTGCCGGCTCTTTTTTCCCAGTCCCAACATTTCGCGGCCTCTTTCCTTCTCGCTCGCGCCAGACTACCGGCGCCTCGAAGTCGCCTGGCTCATCTTGCGTTCCATCCAACGGTCCAGGATCGTTTTACGAAGTTTCCAACGATTTCCAAGTTTGAACGCGGGAATTTCGCCCTCGGTGATGTAACGGTACAGGGTATCCGGGGAGATGCCCAGATATTGCGACGCCTGTCGTACGTTCATCACTTCGCGCGATTCGCTCACGAGGAACGCCACCCCGGCATTCATGTACAAGCCTGAAATCTACGAACAACACAGCACCCGACCTGCGCTGCGGACTCTCGAAGGGTGCGGCCCGTGGAAAGCTTTATGACATTCTAGCACTCCGAGCGTCAAGGGAATCTATAGGGCTGTTGCCCTATGAATACGGGTAGTTCTAGGCAGTTTGGGGGGTATTATGGGGTAGTACCCGAATTCATTGTGGAGGGACCTTACTACTACCACAATTGGTTGTGTTTTTGCTCTCAGCGGGCCTGCCCGGAGGGACAGTTATCCTTTGAGGGCACTCCCCCCACTTCCATGTCACAGTTGCAGGCTTTTCCAGAGGGATTGCACGCGCGCCTTCGTGGCTTCATCCATTCGAATCTCATCGGGCCACGGCCTGGTAAATCCTTCTGAAGGCCACTTGCGCGTGGCGTCAACTCCCATCTTTGAGCCGAAATCCTGCAGGCGCGCGGCGTGATCCAGCGTATCTACGGGCCCTAGGCTGAATTGCACGTCGCGTTCCGGGTCCAGTGCACAGAGCGCTTTCCATACCAGTTCGCTGTAATTGTGGATATCCACGTCGTGATCGACGACGACGATAACCTTCGTGAACATCGCTTGTCCCAGCGACCAAATGGCGTTCATGATTTTGCGCGCGTGACCTGGATAAGACTTTCGAATCGCCACGACCATCAAGTTATGGAAGATGCCCTCCGCAGGCATGGCCACATCCACGATCTCGGGATACTGCATTTTCATGACGGGAAGGAAGATGCGCTCGACGGCATGGCCCATGTAGAAGTCTTCCTGCGGCGGGGGGCCAACGACGGTGGTCAGGTAAATGGGGTCTTTGCGGTGAGTGACGCACTCGACATGAAAAACCGGGTATTCCCCTTCCAGCGAATAGAAACCCGTGTGATCGCCGAAAGGCCCTTCGGTGCGCAACTTTTTCAAATTCACATAGCCTTCGAGGACTATCTCCGCGTTTGCGGGCACTTCCAGGTCATTGGTTTCGCAGGGAACCATTTCCACGGGCTCGCGACGAAGGAAGCCGGCAAACATCATTTCGTCGAGGTCGGGTGGAATCGGCAGCATGCCTGACAGCGCTGTCGCTGGATCTGCGCCAATCGCGACGGCCACAGGGATGCGTCCCTCTGGGTTTGCAGCGCGGGCACGCCGAAAATGCTCGGCCCCGTGCTTCTGCGTTTGCCAGTGCATGCCGGTAGTTCGTTCGTCGTAGACCTGCATTCTATACATGCCGACATTGCGTTTGCCGGTTTCCGGATTTTTTGTAAACACCAGGGGGAAGGTGATAAAGCGTCCGCCATCCTGCGGCCAGCACTTCAAGATGGGGAAATCGAAAAGGTTGACGGCACTTCCCTGCTGGATGACTTCTTTGCAGGGACCGGACTTCACAGCCTTTGGAAAAAAGGAGCCCAGCTCCGCCAGCTTTGGCAGCAGTTTGATTTTGTCAAACAATCCTTGCGGTGATTCCATTTTCAAGAATCCCTGGATGCGCTCGGCGATTTCGGTCAGGTCGTTGACTTCGAATGCCAGGGCCATGCGGCGGACGCTGCCGAACGCGTTGATCAGTAAGGGGACTCTCGAACCCTTGGGCTTTTCGAAGAGCAGCGCAGGCCCGACGCTTTGCGGCGCGCGGCCCGGATCTCGCGCAACGCGCTGTGTGACTTCCGCGATCTCCAGAATGGGATCTACTTCCGCACGAATGCGCTTGAGCTCGCCCTCTTTCTCGAGCCGCTTCACAAACTCCCGCAAATCCTGATACGCCACTTCTCCCTCCCTGAATTTCGCGCGGCGGAACCGTCGTGGCCGCGTGGGAAAGGGTCACTCTAACATGGGTGAGGCTACGGAACGCTTTTTGCGGTTGCGGCTGGCGTGGCGACTCAAGCGGCCTGGCGGCAAAACTAGTGCAAGGCGTAGACATTGCCATCGGTACTGCCGAAGTAAATCGTGCCGTTGACCACGACCGGCGAAGAGAGGATGGCGCCGACGGACATCATTTTTTGCACGCCGATTATCATATCGTCGTAGAAGAAATCGAAAAACGCGGCTTCGTAGTTGGGGGTGCCGTCGGGCATGGTAAAGCCTGGGGCGTTCTTCTTGGAACTCTCGGTTGCGAACGTCCATGCCACTTTCTGTGATTTCAGATCGATGGCGAGCAGCTTGCCTTCGTGCGATCCGATGTAGGCGGTTCCCCCGGCAATCGCCGGCGAGGAAAACATCGGCCAGTGATTGTTGGCAACCGAAAAAAGGACTGCGCCAGACTTGGCGTCCAGCGCGTAAAACAGACCGGTGTCGGAAGTGGCGAAATAAACTTTGCCATCGGCCACTGCGGGCGAGGTGATAACCCAGGAGCCCTTGTTCGAATAGGACCACCGCTCTTTTCCGGTGGCGGCCTCCACCGCGTAGAATTTCGAATCGCGGCATCCAAAGTAGACAATGCCATCCGCAACGGCGGCAGAAGACTGAATGCCGACCTGATTGTGGATGACTTCGTCCTCGCCGGTCTTTAAGCGCCATTTCTCTTTGCCAGTAGCGGCATCCACGGCGTAGAAATAGCTGTCCCAACTCCCGACAAACAGAGTGCCATCGGAAATAGCGGGCGATGCGTGCACGACGTCGCCGGTCTTGAATTTCCATTTCAAACTTCCCGTCGCCGCGTCGAGTGCGTAAATGTTTGTGTCACCGCTGCCGAAATAGACTCCGCCGTTCCAGACCACCGGTGACGACAGGAAAAAATCGAAAGGATCGGGCATGGTTTCGGCAGCGGGCTCCGCGCCGTGGAGATGCTTTGCCGCGAAGCGCCGCTCGCCGCCAGTCTTGAATTTCCATTTCAACCGGCCCGTCGATGCGTCCACCGCGTAGAAGTTTCCATCGTAGCTGCCGAAGTACACCAGACCGCCCGCAAACGACGGAGAAGAAGTAATGCGGCCATCGGTCTTAAATTTCCATTTCAACGCGCCAGTTCCTAGATCGAGGGCGTAGAGCGAATGATCGCCGCCGCCGACGTACAGCGCATCTCCCGCAACTGTCGGCGAAGAGAGGATTTGCCCCCTGGTGTGGAACTGCCAATTGATCTTGGTGAATTGCGGGACGCCTGCACCGGCGTAGACCCCGCTGTGTTGCGGGTTGCCGCGAAACATGGCGTCCTGAGCGAACACCGGCGAACAAAGCGCGAGTGTAGAAAGCAAAAACAAGCGTTTCATGGGCAGGCCTCCGCCGCCCTCATAGACGGGTTGGTATGACGAACGTTTCTTAATTCGGCGAGTCTTAGAAGAAATTTAGAAATACTTCGTTCGACCTGACTGGCGCGGGAGTCCCTGCATCCAACGCCCGTGGCCCAAATGCGGGATTCACCAGCTTCCGCCCGATGAGCGAAAAATACCCCTGGCCAAAGTGAACGAAGCCTATGCACGCATGACCAGCGGCAAGGCTGACTTTCGCGTTGTTTTAACTATGTAATTCGGTGGCTGTCGCGCTAGCACCTGATTCTTTGGAGGGCTGCAGTGAAAACGGAAGCACTCGGTAGTTGCACATTTAGCGCTGTAGAACCGAAGTAACATTGACCTCGACAAGTCTCCCTACTTTACTGACAACAGCGGCCAATTCACCGGCGACAGGAATTCAGCAATAAGGAACCGGGAGCTGGCGCTGGTGTCAAAAGAGAGTGCAATGACGCGTCGACTTTTGCTACCGATCCTGCTTGTCCTGCTTGCGATTGCCGTGCCGGCTTCATGCCGCGGGCAAGCTACCCCACCGCCGCTCACTCGGGCCGAGATTCTTGGCCAGTTGGCATCCGGTACCTCCCGCAGCCTCCTCGCACATCTGGTAAAAACACATGGCATCAATTTCAGTCCCGACGCCTCCTACCTTTCCTTGATCGGCCTGGCCGGTGGTAATGGAATTCTTGCGGAGCGCATTGCAGCTGCCCGTGCTACGAGCTCCAGTGGCTCGCTCTCCACGGATCCGCCCTTCCGGCAACTCGGCAAATGCGCGGAGCTCCTGCAGACTGGCGCCATCAATGAAGCCGAAATCGCATGCCGCTCCGCAATCGAAGAGAATCCGAATAGCCCCTGGGCATTTATCGGGACGCTTCGCGCCATTGAGCGGGGGGACGAAAAACCTTCGGACATGATAGAGCTGGCTCGCCACGCCGTTGCGCTGGCGCCAAACCTGCCGGAGGCTCATCAACATTTGGGATTGGCGCTGCCGCGGACCAATCCGGGCACGGAAATATTGGCAGAAATGCAAAGAGCTTCCACGTTGAAGAATGCGCAAGTCGCCGCCGATCCGCTCAACTTCACCAGCACAGACGGAGTCTATCTCTCCGGCGGGATCTCCCGCGCGAACGAGACACTCGATCAGACGATTCAGAGGTTGTTGCGTATCGAGCCCGACTTCGCATCGACGCATCTCTTGGCGGCCGACCTTTATCAAAACCAGCACCAGGAAGATCGCGCCTTGGAGGAACTTCATGTAGCGGCGCACCTCGAACCGGACAACGCCGAACTCCATGCCTTGATTGCGGAATTCCATCGAGGCCGTTCCGATGTGGAGTCTGAGATTGCCGAGCTTCGCGAGGCCGTCCGCGCCGAACCAAACGGGAATTCTCATCGGCAAAGTCTTGCAAGAACCCTCCAGGAGCTCGGCCGATTACCCGAAGCCATCATAGAGTTCAAGAGTCTCCTCGGTTTTTACCCCAAGGACTCGATGGCCAGCGCCATGCTTGTCGACATTTACCTTCGGCAAAAGACTCTTCCCCTGGCGATCGAAGAGCTTCGCCGCTTTCTAAAGGCAACTTCGCTGGGAGTTGATACGCAGACACACATGCTGGAGACGTGGGCGGAATCCTATCGTCTCGCAGAAATCCTGCATGACAACGGCGAACTTGACGCCGCGGCCGCTCAATATGTGGAAATGCTTCATTACCGCCCTGACGCTGCCAACGCCCACAATGATTACGGCAACGTGCTGCTGGCGCAGGGCAAAGTCGACCTCGCCGCCCAGGAATACCGGGAAGCGCTGCAATACGATCCAAAGATGGCCACGGCGCACCACAATCTGGCGATTTGCCTCGCACGCCACAACGATTTCGATGGTGCCATCGCAAAGTTCCGCGAAGCGCTCGAAATGGATCCGAACGAGCCCCACTCACGCGTCTTTCTGGGTATGGCCCTTGCCAGCAAAGGGGACTTGGATGGGGCTATCAGCGAATTTAACCGCGCGATCAATGAAAAGCCGGAAAACGCGGAAGCCCACGCCTTTCTTGGCCACGCGCTCTACTTGAAAAAAGATCCGGCGGGTTCCATCGCTGAACTCAAGCGTTCGCTGGAGCTCGATCCGAATTCTACGTGGGTGCAAAACGACCTCGCGTGGCAGTATGCAACATCCGCGGACGTTCGCTATCGCGATTACCCGGCAGCTTTAGCGCTCGCAAGGCAAGCCGTGGATTCCTCCAAGACGCCGAACGCCGCGTATCTCGACACGCTTGCTGAGGCTTTGCTGCTGAACGGCCATCCCCGCGAAGCTCTCGCCGCCGAAGAGCGCGCGGTCAGCCTAGATGCAAACAACACGGAACTGAAAACACGCCTTGAGCGCTTCCGGAAAGCAGCACTTTCGCTGGAATCTCGAGCGCACTGACAAAGCTCCTCTCGCTCTCTTTCCCATGAGAACGAACATTGTAATACCCGGCTGGAGAAGCGTTATCCTTCCCTAGTTCTCACGATTCGCGTTGCTCTCTGACCGCTTCCTTGAGCCGGTAGCTGCCGCACTTGCAGCCGGGGAAGTTGCACTCGGTCGTCGAATTGCGGGGCATCACTCTGACGTACACTCGCGCGTGGAAACTCTTGGGGTGGCCGCATTTGCAGGGGAGCATTTTGTTGCTTTTCATGGCTCTCCCAAGTCAATTCTGTTCGGAATTCCAATACGTGGCATCTCTGGCAGCTGCCGAATGGCCCCTCGAATGGTACTTCCGTCTTGCCAACAATAAAAGAGGATCGCGAAAAAGACACGTTTCGCATTGCCAGTGGAACTCAGTCGCAACCTGGTTCCATCGCATACTCTCCCCAGAATGTTTCAGGTTGATACAAGCCGTCTCACGGTGAACGCCATGTTCTTCGGCATTCTGCTTTGTAGATTTCAGGCGTTCTTCTGAAGATTCTAAGCGCTGCGTATGGAGAGACTTAGTGATGGTCCTGCGAGCGTCCGCCGATTCCGCGCCGCTGCGTCATTGGCCAGCCAATTGCATTCTGTTTTGTGGCACTGAAGCGATAAGTTCGCACACAGCGCGTGTGCACGTTCTTCGAAAGCCCATCGCATCTTTGTTCGATGGGCACTCGGCCTGGCCAGCTAGAAAAAGAGAATAGAGAGCCCGGCAAGCTGGCATAGTTCCGCCGGTTATTCTCCGGGCTCACTGACGCGAAATGCTGAATATTCTGCAAATGATTCGACTCGATTATCTGTCCTGCGTTTTGACGGTGCTCGCTACCGTGCTGATCGGCAAAAAGCTGTGGCAAGGCTGGGTCATTGCCGGAATCAACAGCGCAGTAGTTTGCGTCATTGGCATACGCACGGCTCAGTTCGGTTTCGTTCCCGCCAATCTTGTTTGCATCGCGCTCTATACAAGTAACCTCTTTAACTGGCGCTTTCGATCTCAGTCTGCCGACGAGGCAAAAGACGTCGGTTTCGAAGCTTAAACTATTTCCTATCAGCCGCCCTCCTTTGGCTCTCGCGCTACAGACAGCGTTGGCTTCCTGTCGCCAGCCCCTCGCTACTTCCGCCCGTCCCCTGCTATCCTGAAACCATCCCGATGAGCCGCGTTTACCTCGATTTCAATGCCACTACGCCGGTAGAGCCGGAAGTGCTCGACGCGATGCTTCCCTATTTTTCCGCGGAGTTTGGCAACGCCGCATCCATCCACACGCCTGGGCAAAACGCACGCGCCGCAGTAGAAACTGCCCGCGAACAAGTCGCCGGGCTCATCGGCGCCCGCGCCCAGGAAATCGTCTTCACCAGTGGCGGCACCGAATCCGACAATCACGCCATTTTTGGAGTCGTGGCACAGCTAATCGTGACTGTGCGCGATCTAGAAACGAGTAAGCACATCATCACCACCGCGATCGAGCACGAGGCCGTCCTGAACGCCTGCCAAGCGCTCGAAAGAGAAGGCGTCGCTGTCACTTATCTCCCTGTGGATCGCAACGGATTGATTGACATCGAACGCCTGCGCGCCGCGATTCAACCACAAACCGCGCTGATCACCGTGATGCACGCCAACAACGAGCTCGGAACGGTTGAACCACTCGAAGAAATTGGGCGCATCGCCAAAGAACGTGACATCTATTTCCACACCGATGCTGTCCAATCCGCAGGGAAAGTCCCCATCGACGTAAACGCACTGCAAGTTGACCTGCTCTCCCTTTCCGGTCACAAGTTCTACGCTCCCAAAGGCGTCGGCGCTCTCTACATTCGGAGCGGAACGCGTTTGCGACAGCTTCTTTACGGCGGGCATCACCAGCGCGGCTTCCGCCCCGGCACAGAAAATGTCGCAGGAATCGTGGGTCTCGGCAAAGCTGCGGAAATCGCGCGCAAGTCGCTCGCGGACGACGCTCATCGCATCTCCGCCCTTCGGGATGAATTGCAGCAAGGTCTTCTGCAGCATGTTCCCCAGGCGCGCGTGAACGGTGGCACTGCCCCGCGCACGCCCAACACAACGAACCTTGTTTTCCCTGGCCTCGAAGGCGAAGCTCTTCTCATTGCTCTCGACTTGAAGGGACTCGCCTGCTCGACGGGCGCAGCGTGTTCTTCGGGCGCTGTCGAACCGTCGCACGTTCTTACCGCTATTGGTCTGCCACCGGAAGAAGCTCGCGCCAGCCTGCGCTTCAGCCTCGGCCGGCACACCACGAAAAAAGAAATCGACTTTGCGTTGCAAGTCGTTCCCGCGGCCGTTGAGCAGCTGCGCGAATTGTCCCCCACCTATCGGAAAGTGGCCGAAGCCCGGTAAGATAAACCTGTAGGAGGGCCCGCCGCGGCGGGTGCCCTGCTTTTGTACATGACCACGACCACCCAATTCGATACTCTGCCCGAGCGCACCGAAATCCAGCACGGCCTCGTCGCCGTGGCCATGTCCGGCGGGGTGGATTCTTCCACCGTCCCCGCACTCCTCCAGGAGCAAGGCCGCCCCGTCGTGGGCTTGACCATGCAGCTCTGGAACCAGCGCCGTCTGCCCGAATTGCAGGGTGACGGCCCGGCGCAGCATCGCTGCTGTTCGCTCGACGACGTGTACGATGCAAAAGCTGTCGCGCAACATCTAAAGTTTCCGCATTACGTTGTGAATTTCGAGACGCAATTTGAAGAGCGCGTCGTGCGCCCGTTCGTCGATCAATATCTTTCCGGCCGCACACCCATTGCCTGCACCAACTGCAATACTGACGTGAAGTTTGAACCCTTGCTGCGCATGGCGCGCCAGATCGGCGCCGAACGACTCGCCACCGGCCACTATGCCCGCATCCGCAAAAACGACAGCACCGGGCGCTGGGAACTTTTGCGCGCGTGCGATGAGAGCAAGGATCAATCCTATTTCTTGTGGGGGCTTTCTCAAGAGCAGCTTTCCCGCAGCGAGTTTCCCCTGGGAGAGCTAACGAAAGAAGAAGTCCGCGCCGTGGCCCGCCGCGCCAAACTGCCCGTGGCGGAAAAACCCGAAAGCATGGAGCTTTGCTTCGTGCCCAACGGCAACTACGTCCAGTTCATCCAGGCCTATTCCCGCGAGAGCGGAATCTTTTTGCAAAACCGCGCCGGCGAAATCGTTACGGAAAACGGAGAAGTTATCGGCCGGCACAACGGTGTTCATGAATTCACTGTCGGCCAACGCAAGGGTCTCGGCTTTGCCGTGGGCAAGCCGCTGTATGTTCTTTCGATCGATCAGAAACAGAACCGCATCGTGGTCGGAGACGACAGCGCGCTCCGCACGACTGCGTTTGAAATTGAAGATGTGAATTGGGTTTCCTGCGCGAAGCCGCAAGCGCCCTTGCGCGCGTACGCAAAAATCCGTCACAAGCATGAACCCGCACCGGCCACCATCGAACCGCTCGATTCGAACCGCGTCCGCGTTACCTTTGATGCACCCCAACGCGCGATTACACCGGGGCAAGCTGCTGTTTTTTATGACGAAGATCGCGTGTTAGGTGGCGGTTGGATTCGCTGACAAAAGACTAAATAAAGAGTTCTTCTTCCTGTTGCTCGCGCGGATCATCGTTGCGAGAGCCACTCTTGCGCCGTGAACGCAATAAATCAAGTCCGACTTTAATTCCCTGGACTAGCGCTGAAGCCTTCTGCATCGGCCGCCAGAAACTCTGCCTGAACTTTCCGCCTGCGTCTTCCACCGCTTCGAGCGCTCCGGTCAGGATACGGTCGGCATGCACCAATTGCCCGCGCAAACGGTCGGTCGTATCCGTCAGCACACGGTCCACTTTCTGTGCCTGGCCGCGCGCCAGATATACGATGTGCGAAGCGTCGGTAACCATACTGGAAATCTTCGGCTGCGTATCATCCAGAAGTATTTGCACGCGCGTGAGGATGGGCCCGACCCGCGTCTGCAAATCGCCCACGAGCCGGTTCACATTCTCCGACGTCTTGCGCATTTGAAAAAACAGCAGCGTCAGCATCACCACTTGCACCACTAGAGCGATTGCCGCGACGATGCTGAAGAATTCGAGCCAGAATTGCATAGGTGCCCCACCCGCCCCACTTGGAAGCGGAACCCCGTGCCACTACCCCGCCGGCTTCTTACGCTTTTGCTTCCCGTCGATAGGCTTCGCGCGCACCTTCAACCGCCGCGCTGATCGAATCCTTCTGCCGCGTGGCCACTTCCTTGCTGCGCTCGATCAGTTCATCCGCGCGCTCGCGCAATTCCCGAGCCTTTCGCTGTGCGTAATCCTTGCCCTCATCCGCCTTCTTCGCGAGGAAGTCTCGGGTCTCTTCACCAGACTTGGGAGCGAAAAGAATCCCCACCAAAGCTCCGACTCCGAGCCCTACGAGGAAATAAGTCACCTTGGAACCAACGTTGTCCGCCATAGCAACCTCCATCGTAACCGTAGCATACGGTCACTACGCGCGCAATCCAGGCTAACCGCTTTGTGCTTCATCTACCGGTTACTGCGCTCGTTCACCTTCCAGATGCGCGAGAATCTTCTCCGCGCTCTTTCGCGGCACTACATTACTCAGTTTTTCTAGCCCCGCCCGTTGAATATTGGCGATGCTTCCGAACTCCGTCAGCAACTTTTGCGCCGTTCGTGGGCCCACGCCTGGGATGTCCTTCAGCGCCGTTTCCGTCTGGCGTTTCGCGCGCCGTTGGCGGTGAAACGTCACCGCAAATCGATGAGTCTCATCGCGGATCAACTGGATGAGGTGCAGCACTGGCGAGTGCCGCTCCAGCACAATGGGCTCATCCTCCTGGCCGAGAACGTAAAGAATTTCTTCCTTTTTCGCGATGCTGGCCAGCGGCTGATTGATGATTTGCAGCGCTTCGAGAGCTTGCGCGGCAGAATGCAGTTGGCCGATGCCGCCGTCAATCAGGATCAGCCCGGGCAACTCCTTCTTCTCCTCCAAGACCCGCTGGTAGCGCCGCGTCACCGCCTCGCGCATGCTGGCAAAATCATCGTTCTGACTCAAGGGAGTTCCATTCGTGCCCTCCTCGCCTCGAATAATGAATTTGCGATAGTCCGATTTCTTCATTCGTCCGTTTTCCCAGACGACCATGGACGCTACTGCGTCGGTGCCCTGAATGTGCGAGATATCAAAGCTCTCGATGCGCTTCGGTTCCTCCGCGAGATTGAGCGTATTCTGGAGCGCTTCGCCAATGGCCTTCGACGTTGGCTTCAAGACGCGGAAGCGCTGTTCGAACGAATGCTTGGCGTTGCTCTCCACCAGGTCCAAAAAAGCGCGCTTGCTGCCGCGCTGCGGGGTGAAAATCTCCACCTTGTGCCCCGCCCGTTCACTCAACGTCTCCTCCAGAAGCGCGCGATCCTCAAAATCCGCTGAAACGTGGATGGCTTTCGGCAAATACTCGGCCTCCAGATAGAGCTGCTTCAGTAGTGAGGGTACGAACTCCTGCGCGTCAAACTCTTCCAAGTCCTCCCAATAAAATTCCCTGCGGTCGACCACCCGTCCTCCGCGCAAATGAAAAAGATCCGCCGCCACCAGCGGCGGCTCGGCGTGGTACGCCAGTACGTCCGTGTCATCACCCTGAGCGGAAGCGATGCGTTGGCGCTCCTCAATGTCCTCGAGTGTGCGCAGCAGATCGCGATACGCTGCCGCCTGTTCGAACAATTCGTTTTCCGCTGCCGCCGCCATCCGTTGTTCCAGGCTGCGAATCAAATCGTGCCGGCGCCCTTCCAGAAACAGCCGCACGTCGCGTGTGGCTTCCGCGTAGCGATCGTCGGTCGTCAATCCCGTTACGCACGGCCCCAGGCACCGCTTGATGTAGTACTGCAAACAAGGCCGCGGATGACTGCGCGTCAAGTCCACCGTGCAGGACGGCACCAGAAAGCGCTTGTGGATAAAATGCAGAATGCGCCGGGCAAGACTCGCGGGAAAATATGGCCCGAAATACAGCGAACCATCTTTCTTGATGCGCCGCGTAAAGTAAACGCGCGGGTATTTTTCTCCCGCGGTGAATTTGATATATGGGTAGGTCTTATCGTCGCGGAGGACGACGTTGAATTTCGGGCGGTATTGCTTGATCAGGTTATGTTCGAGCGCCAGCGCTTCGCGCTCGTTGTCCACCACGATGGTTTCCAGCTCCGCAATCTCGCGTGCCAGAGAGCCGGTCTTGGCATCCACCCAGCGCGATTCCAGAAAATACGAGCGCACCCGGCTGCGCAGATTGCGCGCCTTGCCCACATAGAGCACGGCGCCGCCGGCATCCTTGAACAGGTAGACCCCCGGCGTTTCCGGGAGCAGAACGGCTTTTTCGCGGGGTTCCATGGGCGCGTCGCGCAGAAGACTTCAATCGTCAGACAACTTCCATCATACTAGAGGGAATCGGAGAAGAGGGAGAACCTCCGTTTACGCCATGAGAGTCAGCAAGGCAATTTTGTTCATCACCGCGGCTTCCCTGCTCTTTCTAGGGTCGCCGCTCCGTGCTCAGGATCCGCCGAAGGAGTCTTCCTCGAAGCCGGCAGATCCAACAGGTGCTCCGCCGCCAAAGCAATCCGCTAAACCGAACAAGGACAACGCGACACAAAACTCCGCGGACCAGCCAACCTGGGATCCGCTGCGCGCCGAAAAAGATCTGGAAGTCGGCCAGTACTACATGCGTCGAGGCGACGTGGATGCTGCTATCGACCGCTTCCAGGATGCCACCGTTGCCAAACCCGGATACGCCATTCCATTTCGATTCCTGGGCGAGGCGCAGGAAAAGAAGGGCCTGAGAAAACAGGCTATCAAATCCTATCAGCGGTACTTGGACTTGTATCCCCATGCGGAAGACCGCGAAAAAATTCAAAAAAAGATCGACAAGCTATTTAAGGAAGTGGAAAAGGCGAAGAAACAGTAGCTGAGAGTCTACTTCCCGTCTTCAGTGCGTTGGCCTCCCGCAGAACCCATAATCATTTCATCGAAAGCTTGCGGCAGACCCTCCTTGGCGGAATACGGGCCCGGCTGATACGCGCGCGATTGGATTCCCAGTTGCGAGAGTTCGCATATGCGCCAATCCTCGCGATTCGTCGTATCCCAAAACGCAACTGCATCGCTCGGATCAAAATCGGGCTTCTTCATTTCGTCCGGATGAAAATGCAGTTCACAGATGATGTGCGTCTGACCCACCGTTTGCGGCCACAGCGTATGCGTCATCACGTAGTCTGGATGCAAGCTGAGAAACAAGTTTGGATAAACCGTGTAATAGAGAACACGCTCGCGGTCCTCACCTGTCAATCCAGGCAGACAGGCGCGCGTCCTATTTCCGTGTACGCTCATGGTCTTTACACCCTCGCGAAAATTCATCGATCCGCCGATATAGGCCGCAGCGGGAGGGTCATTCGTACCTGAAAGATAGTGGGTCATGCGATTCAACAGCGGATGCAGAATCGGACAGTGCAGGCATTCGTTGTAGTTCGCTACAAGCAGCTTCCAGTTGCACTTCACGTCATACGCTTTGCGCGCCGCCATGCGCAGCTCGCCCACTCGCCATGAGCCAAATTTGTTGCGTAAATCTCCCAACTGCCCCGCCAAAGTTCCGGCCCCGCGGTCCAGGTTTACAAAAACGTGCCCATCCCAGACTTCCGCGGCAATTCCGTGCAGCGGATAATTCTCGCGGCAAAAATCCGGTTCCTCCATGTGTGGCGCCGCGATCAGTTTGCCATCTAAGCCGTAGGTCCATCCGTGGTAGCCGCATTGAATGCGGCCCGGGAATCGGCCCTCGGCAGTCGTGCAAATACGCGTTCCGCGGTGGCGGCAAACGTTGAAAAACGCGCGAACTGCTTCCTCTTCGCCACGCACAATCACAATGCTTTCTTTTCCGATCTCCCGCAGAAAATAGTCGCCCGGTTTGGGAATTTCCGAAGCACGCCCGACGCAGATCCAGCTGCGAATGTAGAACTTCTCGAGTTCCGCTTCGAAGATTCCGGGATCGGTGTAGTACCGCTGCGGCAGCGTCGTCCGGCTCATCCTCTTTTCTTCCTTCGGCATGATTCACCCGTGCGTGGCATGGAGTTTACCTCAAATGGAACACCAAGAGCTTCAGTAGAAGGGGTGATTTCGCACCAGAAAAGCAGTTTTGGCCAGGAATTTGGGCCAGGGCCAGCTTAAGCCCGAACTGTCGGTAAGCATTAACGGGCGAGGCGGTCGAGCACCCGGCGGGCGCGTTCGAATTCCGCGAATCGCTTCTCTTCTTCGCGAAATTCTCTCGAATGCGAAACGAGGCTGCACCCGGAGCGCCGCGTCGGATGCTTTACATGCAGCATCTCGTGAAACAAAACATATTCCACAGCAAATTGCGGCACGCCCGGCCGGTCCATCCGGCGGTTCAACAGAATCTGATTCGGCCCCGGATCGTAGCATCCAAACTGCCGCCGCCAGTTTCTCGTGCTCCAGCCGATATGTGGCCGCTGCAGTCCGCCTCCAAAATAGTTCTTGTTCAACTCGTCGAAAAGTCTTTCCAGATCAAATTGCTGTCCTCGTGGATTCGTCGCGGCCAGCCGCACCCGCCCGCGGCGCATGCGATTCATACGCGTGCGCGTGCGATCGCTGCGCGCATATTCCAAATACGGTGCCACAACCGCTCGCGGTGCCTTGCGCCGGTACACGCGCGCGAGGAGCAGCGCCGCAGCCCCCTCGAGCACCGCAAGCGGAGCGCGCCGCAGAAGATCGGAGAAACGCACGTAGACGACGTCCTCGCGGCGCCGAATGGTCAGCACCAGGCTCGAATACGCGTAAAACTCCACGCGAAAGCGTGGCGGCCGCCCATCGCATCCAAGCCGTGTAAACATTCGCTGGAAAACAGACGCGCCACCCGGCACCAGCAAACTGTTTAGGCGGCGGGCATTCGTTGGTCTTGAAGTTTTCTTCAAGGGCTAGTTCTTTCTCCGCACCGGCGGGGGCGCCACTTTTTTCTTGGCCTTTTCCGCGTCGTTCATCGCGTCTCGTGTGCCCTCGATGGCGTCGTCCAAATTCTCCTTGTAAATCTCACGCTCCGCACCCTCCGTGGATAGTTTCTCCAGGGTCACCAGAAATTCCTTGGTGCGCGTGACCATCAGGTCGACTCCCTGCCGGATATTGTCCTGCTTTTCGATTCCCAACGTGATCAAATCCGCCGCGTCATCCACGCAGCCAACGTATGCGTTCAACAGCGAATTCAGCATATCGGCATGCCGGTTCGAGGATGGATGTTCCAGCTCGTATTGAAATTTCTTCAAGCGATCTTCCGCAAAGCTGAGAAACAGCTTTATTCGATCGTTAACCGTTTCGGCGTCGCGAATCTTGTCCGCTTCCAGGTTTGTAAGGTAATCCTTCTGCGGGATCGGTCGTGCTTGCGCGACGGAGGACACCGCCAGCACGCAACACGCGACGAGGAAAACTCTGACTATCAATTTCATGGTTGTTTCTCCGGTGGCGGGGACGTCGCCTTTTCGTTCAGCGGGCGCAATGGAAAGAGCAGTCGCAGCAGCTCGTCGTCGATGGCGAGGAGATCCAGCCGCACCAGCTGAAGAGGCGGCTTGAACTGCTCCGGCGCCACCAGCAGGCTTTCGGCAGTCTCGCGAATCCCTTTGCGCACGTGGATCTCCAGTTGGCGGTACCCATTCGGCTGCTTTTCCGCGTTGGGATGTTCTTTCTTCAGGGCCTCCAGCGCAGCCCGGACATTGTCGCGATACTTTTCCAGCGTCAATCCTACCGTGCTATTGTCCCCCGCCTTTTCAGCTTTCCGGGCCTCTTCAAACTGAGCGTCGCCAAGCTTCTCAATCATCTTGGCCTTGCGAACGGCACTCGGTTCGCGGTCAAACCGCAATTGAAGATCGGCCAGCAGGTTGCTCGACTGCGGCGGATACACCAGAACAAAAACCGCCAGACTGCAAAGTGCTCTCAGGTTCGTCCCGCGGGCCTTCATGCCGTCACCTTTTTTGCTCCAGCATGCGTCGCAACACCTTGCTCCGCTCGCGTGCTTGCCATACCTGATCCGGATTCTTCTCCTGATCCAGATCGAGAAACTTCTGGTAAGCCTCCAACGCGGGCTTCAGCTGCTTCAGTTTATCGTAGCAAAGCGCCCGGATAAACCACGTCCCAGCGGCCGGCTGTTCGACTTTTGCAATTTCGTCCAGTGTCCCGAGCGTGGCGGAACAGTTTCCGCCCAAGTAAAACGTCGAGCTAAGGTCTTTCCAGTACGCCAGATTCTTGCCATCCAATTGCAGTGCCGTACGCAACTCCTTTTCCGCGGAGGAATAGTCCTTCTTTTGCATGTAGACGCGGCCGAGGCCGCCGCGAATTTCAGCATCGCGCGGCGCCAAGGCCAACGCCTGCCGAAGCGTCTCGACCGCATCATCCCACTTTTTCTGGCCGATCTGGATATCGGCGCGAAGTTTCAGCAATTCCAGCGTCGGTTTCCCGGAATCCGTTCGGTTCATCTCCGCGTACGCCGCATCGTATTGCTTTTCCTCCAAAAGCAAGTGCACCAACCTCGAACGAGCGGTGGAGTTCGAAGGCTGGACCGCGAGGAGTTTCTGGTAAGCGTCGATGGCTTCCGCTTTCTTCTGAGCATCGAGGCTGCGCGCCAGCCCAAGAAGCGCTCGCGGTTCCTGCGGCTGGCGCTCGATTACGCTGCGAAATTTCGTCTCCGCGTTTGCAGGCCGATTCAACGCCAGATATGCGTCTCCGAGGTGCACCAGCGTGTCGAGATCCTGCGGATCAAGCACAACGGCGTTCTCAAACGCCGACGCTGCCCCTGTCAGGTCGCCACTGCGCTCCAAGGCAACTCCCAGCAGAAAGTGCGGCCGGCTCTGCGCTGGAAGAAGCGCAGCCGCTTTAGTGAGTGGCGCAACGGCTGCGGCGGGGTTTTTGTCGAGGAGCAGGATCCCCATGTCCAAATAAGCCTCCGTCATTTTCGGATCGAGAGCAATCGTCCGTTCGTATTCGCTGCGCGCTTCCTCGGTTTTCTTCAGCGCGGTGTAGACGTACGCCAGCTGAAAATGTGCGTAAGCGAAGTCGGGTTGGTCGGCGATCACTTTTTGCAGCGGCGCGATCGCCGCTTCGAATTCGTTTTTGTCGATATCCCGCCGCGCCTCATCCAGAAGGTCGTTCAGGGGATTTGCCACTTTTTGAGACTTGGACGTTACCGCCGATTTTTGTTTGGAAGTTTCTTGAGCGCGAGCCGTCATCCTGGTGCCGATTTGCGACGCAAACATTTGCGCCAGCACGATGCTCAGAAATATCCTCGCGCCACGCGAATCGAAGAAAACAACTGTTCGAACGCCGGAAGGCATCATTGTTCGGCCGGAGAAGTTTTCGCTCCGCTTGGAATTGTAGCCGAACCTCCTGCCGGTTTGGATGCGCCGTTCCCGCCGCGCTTTGCCTGCCCGTTGCCATTCAAAACGCGAGAGAGATACCGCCCTGTGTGCGACTGCGTGTTGCGCGCGACTTGCTCCGGCGTGCCGGTGGCGACAATTTTTCCGCCCTGGTCGCCGCCTTCCGGGCCGAGATCGATCAGCCAGTCTGCCGATTTGATCACATCAAGGTTGTGCTCGATAACCAGAAGCGACGCGCCGCCCTCCAACAGTTTGCGGAATGCGCTCAGCAGCTTGGCGATGTCGTCGAAGTGCAATCCCGTCGTAGGTTCGTCGAGAATGTAAAGGATTCCCTCATTGTCCGTCCGCGTCAGATGCGCCGCCAACTTCAGCCGCTGCGCTTCGCCGCCGGAAAGTGTTGTGGCGGACTGCCCCAGCCGCAAATACCCGAGCCCGATCTCATTCAGGATTCTGAGTTTCGAAACAATCTTCGGCACATTCACAAAGAACGCCAGTGCTTCCCGAACGGTCAGCTGCAACACTTCATGAACATTTTTTCCGCGATAGCGCACTTCCAGCACGCCACTCTTGAATCGCGTCCCGCGGCATTCTTCGCAGATCAGCTCGACGTCCGCCAAAAACTGCATTTCCACCGTGACCGTTCCATCGCCCTGGCAGGTTTCGCAGCGCCCTCCAGGAACGTTGAATGAAAAATGTCCGGCCGCGTATCCGCGCCGCTTGGCGTCCGGCGTCTCGGCAAAAACATCCCGAATCGCATCGAAGGCTTTCAGATAGGTCGCCGGATTCGAACGCGGCGTGCGCCCAATCGGCGATTGGTCCACGATAATCACTTCGCGAATCTCGTCGTCGCCTTCCAGCCGATCGCAAAACTCCTTGATACTCCCGCCAACTCGTTTCGCGGCCAGCGCTTTGTACAAAACATCGTGCACCAGCGTGGATTTTCCGGAGCCGCTCACGCCCGTGACCACCACCAGCGTGCCAAGCGGAATCATCAAATCCAGGTTGTGAAGATTGTGCAAACTCGCTCCAAAGACCCGCAGGAATTTTCCTGCCGGCTTGTGCCGCACGTTGGGCACCGGAATGCGCAGTTCGCCGCTCAGGTAGCGCCCCGTCAGCGACTTGTGTTCAAGCAGCATGGCATCGTACGGGCCCGCAAAGAGCAACTTCCCGCCAAGCTCTCCCGCGCCCGGGCCAAGATCGATCACGTAATCCGCCGCCTGGATCGTGTCGGGGTCGTGCTCCACAACCAGCACCGTGTTCCCCAAATCGCGCAGCGACTTCAAAATGTCGATCAACCTTTGCGTATCGCGGGGATGCAGACCAATGGAAGGCTCGTCGAGCACGTACAGCGCGCCGACGAGATGCGATCCGAGGGACGTCGCCAGCTGAATCCGTTGCGACTCCCCGCCGGAAAGCGTCGACGTCAGGCGATTCAACGAAAGGTAGTCAAGGCCGACTTCATCCAGAAACTGCAAGCGCGTCCGGATCTCTTCAAGAATCTTGTCGGCGATCTTCAGCTGCGCTTCGGAGAGCTCGATCGAAGAAAAGAAAACCCGCGCTTCTTTCACGGTAAACTTACACACTTCCGTAATCGATTTTCCAGCGACGCGCACCGCTCGCGCCTCCGCGCGCAAGCGCGTCCCGCCACAATCCGGACAGGTCGCGTAACCTCGGAAACGGCTTAGGAAAACGCGCACGTGCAACTTGTACTTTTTGCGTTCCAGCCAGGCGAAAAATCCCTTTACACCTTCGTAATCGTTTTCGGGGTCGCCTTCGAGAATTAGTCCGCGCTGTTCTTCGCTAAGTTGCCGCCACGGCACATTTGTCGGGATGCCTCGCTCGCGCGCCCATTTTTTCGCTTCTTGAAACAGCGTGCGGTACCGCGGTTTGGTCCACGGCTCGATGGCTCCGTCATCAAACGATTTGCTGGGGTCAGGAACGACAAGATTGAGATCGAAATCGATGGTGTTGCCGAACCCTTGACAACGTGGGCACGCCCCGTACGGATTGTTGAACGAAAAAAGCCGCGGCTCCGGCTCCTGGTACAGCGTGCCGTCATGCTTGCACTCGAATCGTTCGTTAAACGTCAGTCGCTCGGCAGGATTCCCCGCGCGGTCCGCCACAAATTCGAGGATTGCCTCGCCTTGCCCTTCGCGGTAACAAATCTCGATTGAATCCACCAGCCGCGACCGCGACTCCGGATTTACGGCCAGACGATCGACTAGAACATAGACGGGTTTCGCGAAATCCAAATCCAGCAATGTTTCCGGCGAAGAGAACTCATGGATGCGTCCCTCTTGGTAAAGCCGGTTGAATCCACGTTTTTGCAGATCGCTCAACGCCTGGCGGAGAACTTCGGGTGGAGGAGCACCACCCGTTTTCTTTGCACCTCGTTTCGAAACGCCCGCAACCGCAGAAGTCCCCATTCGAAACTGATGCAAAACGTAAAATCGCCGCCCCGCCCCAAGCGACAGAATACGCGTCGCAATTTCATCCGGACTGTCGCGCCGCACCTGCGCCCCGCATTTGATGCAAAACGTTTGCCCGCATCGCGCAAACAGCAGCCGCAAATAATCGTAAATTTCCGTGGCCGTCGCCACCGTAGAACGCGGATTCCGCGTCGAATTCTTCTGCCGGATGGCCACCGCCGGAGCAATCCCGGAGATTTCATCCACATCCGGCTTTTCCATGCGCTCCAGAAACTGCCGCGCATATGCCGAGAGCGACTCCACGTACCGCCGCTGCCCTTCCGCATAAATCGTGTCGAAGGCCAGCGAGGATTTCCCGGATCCGCTGACACCCGTAACCACGGTGATCGCCTCATGCGGGATATCCACGCTTATGTTTTTGAGATTGTGCACGCGAGCGCCGCGCACACGGATGGATTCCTGTTCCGGCCGGACATCCGTGTTTGTGCGCGTAATCTCTTTGGTCGCCAAGGACAAGCCCAGACAGCGCGTTTCGCACGCACTGCCTAAACTTCTAATTATACGGCTGCCGTCAAGGCCCGGCAAACCGCTCATCTGCACGGAAATGCGAGGAGGTTCGCAAGAATGGCAAAGAACTTGGCTTGCCGCCGGGTAGGAAGTTTCTACGGAGTCTCTACATCTCCTGGGTGAGCGTGATTTGCCCGATCCCGCCTTCTACTTTCAGACGGATAGTCGTCGGAGACTTTCCGTACGCTTCGTTGACGTAAGAATCTCCGTCGTGCTTCAACCCGTGCACATCGATCGACCCGATTCCTCCGGAAGCGTGCGCGATCACACCAACGTTCTTTGGAAGCCGGATATTGGCCTGCCCCACCCCTCCCTCGATATCCGCGGAAAGATCGGTCTTACGGTCACCCGTCAGATCCACGTCCACCTGCCCGGCCCCGATGTTCAGCGCCAGCCGCGTGAGGGGCACATCGCGAAGATGCAGATTTCCCTGTCCGGCGCCCATGTCGATCTTTAGCTCCAGGGGAACGTCCTTACTGAAGTGCAAATTCCAATCGTTTTGCGAGTGCCCGACATGGATGGATTGAGATTCCTGCGAAATAGTCACGTGGCCCACGCCGTCCGTCACGTTGTAGTTCACGCGCGGTTCTTCAAAGGCATCGGTGAAAGCAAAGTCCGCATCCACAAAATGTATCCCGCCACTGTTGATCGTCAATTGTCCCGCGCTCATTTCCAGATTCGCGTAAGCTGATTTTGCACCCTTGAGGTCCACGGTCTGGGAAGTATGGTTCGTACTGGCGAAGGAACGATGGCCGCGCGAAAAACCATGTCCGTGCCAGACCAGCAGCACGACAACCATCACAAACGCCAGCGTCCCGATCGTGGCTCCCACGGAAATTCCGGCAGGCGCATCGGGATTACGGCGCTTCTGGACATTGTCCCAAACCATTCCCAGCCCGATGAATACCAGGATCAGCGGCCAGTACTTTTGTAGTACCGCCCCGGGATCGAAGGCGGGGCGCCACGTGTGAACGAGATACAGCGCACCGACAGTGATGAGAATGATTGGGAAGACGAGGGAGACTCTCCTCGGATTGTCGTTTGGGGCCACCGCACACCTCCGCTATCTTGTACTACGCACGCCGGAGCAAAATAGTTCACCCTGAGTTGGCATACACTGTACAACAACGAAGGGGCTGCTAAGAGCGGAGACTGCTGCCGGGAAGCCAGCGCCGCAATCTGCCGGACCCAGAGCCAACCCGCTGCAGAAGAGAGGAGCGTCACAATGCCGGAATTCGAGAGAATCATCTGGATTGTGCTGGATAGTGTGGGGATCGGCGAGCTCCCCGATGCCGCCGACTATGACGACGTCGGAAGGAACACGCTCGGCCATATCGCCGAATCGCGAGCGCTGAAAATCCCAAATCTTGTGACGCTAGGCCTCGCAAATATCGCTCCTCTGAAACACCAAATCGCCGCTGCTGCACCGCTCGGCGCCTATGGAAAAGGAGCGACGCGTTCTCCGGGAAAAGACACCACCACGGGTCATTGGGAAATGGCCGGCGTATGGCTAGACCAAGCCTTCCCGGTCTATAAGAACGGATTTCCCAAGGAATTGATCGAGGAGTTTGAAAAACAGAGTGGCAAAAAAACAATTGGAAACAAGCCGGCCTCCGGCACAGAGATCATCAAAGAGCTCGGCGAAGAACACGTGCGCACCGGCAAACCCATCGTCTACACCTCGGGCGACAGCGTATTTCAAATTGCCACCCATGAAGATGTCATTCCCATCGCTGAGTTGTACCGCATGTGCGAAATCGCCCGAAAACTTCTCGATGGCCCGCATCGCGTCGGGCGGGTGATCGCGCGGCCGTTTACGGGAAGCGCCGGCAATTTCGTGCGCACTACGCGGCGCCATGATTACGCTGTGGATCCGCCAAAGCCTATGCTGATGGACATCCTCGCCGAGCGCAAAATGCGTGTCTTCGGCATTGGAAAAATTCACGATATCTACAATGGCCGCGGCGTCGAAGAATACGTCACCACCAAAGGCAACGCCGACGGTATGGAAAAACTAACCGCCGCGCTGAGTGATCGCAAGAGTGGCCTAGTCTTTGCCAATCTGGTCGACTTTGACATGCTCTACGGCCACCGAAAAGATGTTGAAGGCTTCGCCAAATCGCTGGAAGAATTTGATCGTCTTCTAGGCGATTTCTTGTCGCTCCTAGCCCTCTCTGACATGTTGTTGATCACCGCCGACCACGGCTGCGACCCCGATCCGCGCTGGCCCACTACGGATCATTCCCGCGAATACGTCCCGATTCTGGCCTATTCGCCCGGAACGGGCGCCGGCGTCAACCTCGGCATTCGCGCCACCCTCGCCGACATGGGCCAAACCATCGCCGAAAATTTTGGAGGTTCCATCTCCCACGGCAAAAGCTTCTTGAGCGAACTGAAGAACGAAAGAAGTAGTGAAGCAGCGACCTAACTAAAAGCGATAAGGAAATTCCTCAGTTGCCCGAGGCGGAAGCGGCCGTGGGAGCGCCGGGTGCGTAGTAACCATTGCGAGTGCGCGCGACGAGTTTGCCGCGGCCTCGTGGAGGAATAACTTCGACCGTGACGGCGCGGAAGCTGCCGTCGCGGCGGGCGTTGCTGGGGTAGTACGCCAAAATGTACTGATTGCGGATGTCGTGAGCGACTTGTTCGCAGATGTTGTGTACGTCGTCGACACTTTCCGGGAAGTACGCTACGCCGCCGGACGCCGCAGCGATTTCCTGGAGAACTTTCTTTGCGCGCTTGGCGCCCTTTTTATCTCCTTCGCCGCCGAGCAAGCCGATAGTGTAAATCACCGTGTCGGTTTTCTGAATTTCACGGAGCGTTTTCTCCAGCGAATTGTGGCTGGCATTGTCTTCGCCGTCGGTGACCACGAGCAAGACCTTTTTGTCCTTCTTGCCTTTCGTGAGATGGTCGAGTGAGCCGATGATGGCGTCGCGAAGAGCCGTGCTGCCGCGCGAATCGATGCGTTCGAGTGCTTCCTTAAGATCGGAAATACTGCTGGTGAAGTCCTTGTCGAGATCGAGATAGAAGTCGTCATTGAAATTGACGACGAAGGCCTCGTCGCGCGGATTGCTGGCTTCCACAAGAGTGATCGCCGCTTCATTCACGCGCGGGCGCTTTTCGCGCATGCTGCCGCTGTTGTCAATGACCAGGCCCATGCTGACGGGAACGTCTTCGCGCTTGAAGACGGAAAGCTTCTGCTCGATCTTGTCTTCGAAAATACGGAAATTTTCCTGCTTGAGGCCTTCGGCAAATCGCTGCCGGTCATCCAGCACCGTGGTGTGAAGGACGACAAGATTCACGTCAACCTTAATGCTGGAACCTTGCTTATCCGCGCCGGTGGCCTGGCCGGGAGGCGGAGGAGGGGGCGGCGTGGGAACTGGAAGCTGCGCCGAAGCCGAAGATACTAGCAGTACGATCCCGCAAATTAGCAGAGAAAAGAGTAGCAAGCTCGAAATTGCACGGCTGCGAAGATCAGTGGCTGGGGGCGTAATAGCCTGTCTTTGAGTAGACGCTGAGGGGTGGGAGTCCCTTGGGTGCGCGCAATTTGATTTTGACCTTGCGCCAGCGCGCGTCGTGGGCTTTGTTGCTTGGTCGATAGCCGAGGACATATTGATTTCGCAACTCCATGCCGATTTTCGACGCGATGTCCGGAAGCTCTTCCAGCTTCTCAACTCCAAAAACGCGGCCACCCGTCATCTCCGTCACTTCACTGAGAAGCGAGGGGCCGTTGAGTTCTTCCGGCGTGCGATTGCGCTGGCCCAGCGGATCATAGATGCCGATTGCATAGAGCTGGGTATCCGCTTCCTTCACCAATCGCTTGATATCGCTTTCGTTGTACCGACTATGATTATCGCCTCCATCCGATAGGATGAGCAAGGCACGTTTGGCGTTGTGTGCACCCCTCATCTGGCTGAGCCCAAGATAGAGCGCATCGAGAAGCGCGGTGCGGCCCTTCGGAGCGGTAAGCATCATACGGCTCTGGAGATCTTCGACGCTGTTGGTGAACGAGCTGGTCAATTCCGCGCGCTCGTTGAAGCTCACAAGGAAAAACTCATCCTGCGGATTGGCGGTCTTGAAGAATTGAAGGGCCGCTTCGCGCGCTTTGCCCACTTTATTCGACATGCTTCCGCTGAAATCGAAAATCACGCCAATGGAGATGGGTACATCCTCAGCGGAAAAAGTTAGCACCTCTTGTTCGACATTGTCCTCGAAGACGCGAAAATTGTCCGGCTCCAGTCCCGTGACCAGGCGGTTATAAGGATCAGTGACGGTGACGTTCAAGAGCGCGAGATCCACATCCATGTGCAGGAGCTTGCCGGCCTTGAAGGGGATGCCCGGAGAATCCTTTCGCACGTCATCTTTTTTGGTGTCGTCCTTCTTGGAATCGTCTTTCTTGGCTTCTTCCTTGGGCTTGTTCTCATTGGAGGGAGATTGTGCAACGGCGGGGAGTACAGCTTGTAGGGCAAACAGACATACAACCAGTAGGACGCGGAAGGAAAGAGCCAGAACTCTCGTTTTGCCAAGTCGTGATCTCAAACCGATCAAGCCACCTGGCGACCGAATGACGGCCAAACTGCATGGCGACCGTAAGGCGGTCGACTGCTGATCACGTTCCACGGCACCCCCATCATCCCGGGCCTCCGGGATGGCCGCGCGGTTGGGACTCTCCGGGATTCTACCACTCGGTTTCGCGAAAACAAGGGCAATTGACTGATGTGCAGAATTGAACAGTGCGATGCAAGCAACGAGTGAAGCTGCGTGTGGTAGCATCGCCGCGCAGAGATTGCCTCACTTGAGTCAGACTGAGTGGGGAGATAGATTATTCCCAGTTTTGGATGAAGGAGAGGAATGAGCACGTCCAAAGTTGTAGTTGTGATTCCAGCGCGGTACGGAGCGACGAGGCTACCGGGAAAACCGCTGGCGATGCTGGCTGGAAAACCGATGATCCAGCGCGTGTACGAGCGCGCCAAGCTGGCGCAATGCGCGGACCAGGTGATTGTGGCTACGGACGATGAGCGAATCCTGAAAGCAGTAGAGGGGTTTGGCGGCGAGGCGCGCATGACGCGCGCGGATCACCGCACGGGAACAGAGCGTGTGGCGGAGGTGGCGGCGCACGTGGCGGGGGATGTGTTCGTGAACGTGCAGGGCGATGAGCCGCTGCTGGATCCGGCCGCGGTGGATACGGCGGTCAATTCCCTTCTGGAAGAGCCGCAGGCTTCGATCAGTACCGTGGCTACGCCGGTGAAAACGCCGGGCGACATTATGGATCCAAATGTGGTGAAGACGGTGTTGGATTTCGATGGGAACGCGCTGTATTTCTCGCGGGCACCGATTCCGTGGGTACGGGATACGGGAAGCAAGATTCAGGTGCGGCATTTGAAGCATCTGGGGCTTTACGTTTTTCAACGCGAGGCGTTGCTGGAGTATCCGACTCTGCCGCAGGGGGAGCTGGAACGGATCGAGCAGCTGGAGCAACTACGATGGATGGAGAATGGGTGGAAGGTTCGCGTGGCGGAGGTAGAGCATGATGCGGTGAGCGTGGATGTGCCGGCGGACGTGGAGCGGGTGGAGAAGCTACTGCGGGAGCAAGGCTGAGATTCGCATCGAAGGGGTACCCCCGCGTTTTCTGTAAGTGCGGATTGTAAAGGAGTTAGCGTTTCTGTAAGTGCTTTAGAATGTGCAGTTACGAGCGATCTTGTAAGTGCGCATTCTATTAGGGGTTAACGTAATTGGGGGCCTTTGACCCGCCGCGGGCTACAGTGTTGATACGCTGGAGGCGTTAGGTCGGGAGCCGGCCGGAAGAAAAGCGGCGGCTAGCCGCCGCACTCCAAAGGGAGTTATCTACAAGGGGAAGTATAGCAAACGTACCAGGAGTGTCAAGGAATAGCTTCCGGTGGCTAAATTGTCCCATTCACTGGGCGTTGGCTTCCGTCAGAGCGAGGACGGCGTAGGCGGTGGCGGCGTCGTTCATGAAGCGTACGGTATCGGGGGACATGTGATGCTGCGCGTTGTTGTTCAGGGAGGAGGACGGCCAGAAGCCTCTCTGTTTGTCCTGATTGGCTGCGAGCCATGCAAGGGCTTGCTTTTGTTGGACATTGTCCCTGGGTATGCCTGCCTGTTGCAGAGCCAATGTGATTAGGCCAGTGGCGTAGCCGTCGCCCTTCCCTTCCTGGGCGGTTCCGTCATGGCGCTTCCAGTCGCCGACCAGGGAGGACAGGCTCCAGCCACCGTCGGGCTGCTGCTTAACGAGAACCTCGGTGATGATGGCCTTCTGGGATTGCGGATCGAGGAGCTCGGGGAGTTTCGCGGATGCCCATAAGAGGACAACGCGATTGATTGTGGTCTGGGCGGAGCTTTCGCGGTTCAGGTATTCGCACAGGAGCTTGAGGTTATTCTGGATTTCCGGTGAGGAGCGATAATTCCCAGGGGCGGTGCCCACTGCGATGGCGGCCAGAGTAGCGCCGTAAAAGTCGGAATCGTCAGCTTCCCAGGGCTCATTGGCGAAGCGCAGCCAGACCCACGAGCCCTTTCTCTCTCCCTTGGATAGCTGCTCGGACCACATGTTGTCGAAAGCGGTGCGCGCGTCGTTGCTGAGCTGGCCGGTCTGTGCGTCGCGGCTTGCGAGGATTAGCGCATTGAGAACGGATTCGGTGCCGCGCGATTCGACGGTTTTGTTACCGCCGCGATCTTCTGTGCTGTAGAAGGGGGCGACTTCTTTCCAGAGGCGGACGCGCTTGGTGACATTGTCGAGGAGCCGACGTTCGTTGGGAGAAGGAGCGGTTTCGGCAAGCGGCTTCCGAAGGACCGGGCGGGAGAGGGCGTAGGGGACGGCGGTATGACAGGAGATGCAGAAGGTTTCGTGGTCGCGAGCGGACTTTGGCCATTCGAACCACCAAGCCGCGCGTTGGTCGAGATAAGCGGCTGCAGCTTTTTGATCCCAAGAGCCGGCGGCTTTCGTTTCGGAATGCCAAGTTAGCGCGGTAACTCCAGCGCCGAGAACCGCCGACAATAAACCGGTCCGCAGCAAGGAGGCATTCATTTGAAGTCGTCTCCCCCATCCAATGTGAAAAGGTTACCACGAACAAAGCGAAGCGCCCGGCGTTCGTGCATGAACGACGCGCCGGGCAGAAGAGCTTCAGAACTGTAAAGAGCCGCGGCTAGCGGCCAGGAATATTTTGCGCGCCGGCTTTTTTGATTTGGTCTTTCAAGACTTCGACGGCCTTTTCGAGCTGGGCGTCGCGCCCAGCGAGGAAATCCGCGGGAGTGTTGTCCACGGAAATGTCCGGCGGGACGCCGTAATTTTCGAGATTTTGTCCGGCGATGTTCCAGAGGCCTGTGCCGGGAGTGCGGAGCATGCCGCCATCAATAAGGCGGAATGCTCCGGTGCCGATGACGGCACCGTAGGTGGTGACGCCGACGGTGGTGCCCAGTTTCAGGGTGCGAATGCCGTCGGGGAAAACTTCGGCGTCGCTGGTGGAGCGTTCGTTCTGCATGACGACGATGGGGCCGAAGAAAGCGCGCTGCGGGCGGGTAACGTAGACGGAATCGCGCGGGCGGACGTATTGGTATTGGCGCTGCGAAAGAATTTCAATCAGCTCCTCGTCGATGCCGCCGCCGGGGTTGAAGCGCTGGTCGATGATCAGGGCTTTTTTGAAATGATTGTCGGAGAGGTCTCGTTCGAATTTACGCAGGGCTTCGCCGTTCATCTGGCGGATGTGCAGGTAGCCGACCTGGCCGCCTGAGAGTCTATCGACCATCTGGCGGCGGTCTTCGACCCACTTCTTGTATTGGAGTGTGGCATACCCGCCGGCATTGACAGGCTCGACGCGGGTGGTCCAAGCGCCATCGGCGGAAGGCTTGGAATTGACTGTGAAGAGGAACTTACGGCCGGAAGCGAAAGAGTAGAGCTTCCAATAATTCTCACCGGAACGGAGCGGGACGCCATTGACGGCGACGATGAAATCACCGACATGAATCTTCACGTAATCGTGGTCCGCGGGGCCGTCCTTATAGATGTAACTCACTTTATAGAAGCCGGAATCATCGGCAGCGAGTTCGAATCCGGGGTAGCGGGTCTGAATGGCGTTGCGATCGGGCTCGCCACCGCCGCCGACGCCGGTGTGGGATGAGCTAAGCTCACCAATCATTTGCATGATGACGTCGTGCAATTCTTCGCGGTCGGCGACATCGGCGAGGAGCGGCTCATATTTCTTTTCCATGGCGGCCCAATCGACGCCGTTCATGTTGCCGTCGTAATAGCGATGCTTGAGGACGCGCCAGGACTCGCGGAAAATCTGGAGATCTTCGGCGCGGTGATCGACTTCGACGCGGACGGTGAAGCTAACGCGACGGCGTCCGGCAGCGCCTTCGGCGCCGCGAGCAGGGGCGGAAGGCGCGGCTGATTCCGCAGTTGCGGCGGACGGCCCGAGACCGGCGGCCCAGATGCCGGTGCCTTCGCGGAAGTAGATGGTGCGGCCATCGCGCGAGAATTGGAGAGAGTTGATGTCACCGCCGGGGCCACCACCGCCGCCTTCTTCACCTGGTGGGGGCGGCTGGGCTTGGGTAATCTTGTGCATCTGTTCGCCGTTTTCCTGGATGGTGTAAAGCGAAGAGGAGGGCCTGCCATCGACTTCGGAAACGGCAACGAAGGCGTAGACGCGGCTGTCCGGGGAGGGCGCGACGGTGGTGATGTTGTCGGAAAGGCGAGTGACGGGATGGATGCGGCGGGCAAGGCCGTCCCAATCGAGCTTGACGGTGACGGGGGCACGCTCGGCGGGACCGCGGGGGCCGCGTTCCACGGCGTTGCGATCGGGGGGTTGCGCTTCGGATTCATCGTCGACATCGCGGCTCATCGGATTTTTTTCTTCCGCGGAGAGCGTGACGCTATAGAGGCCAGCGACGTTTTGGCGCTGCGCGGCGGAAGCACCTTGCAGGGAGCCGGCGAGAAAGATCAGTTTTTTCCCGTCGGGGGTCCAACGGGCGACGGTGGAGCTGAAGAGGTCGGCGTCGGGAAACTGGCGGTCGTTGCCACCGTCGGTGGAGGCAATGTGGATGTGCGGGCGCAGATCGCGATCGATGGCGACGAAGGAGACCCACTTGCCGTCCGGAGAAGATTCGGGATTTGAGAGATTGGCGACGTCGCTGGAGGCGATGACGCGTGATGCTCCACCGGAGACTTCGGCGCGATAGAGCTTGTGGTCCGAGGCGGTGAAGAGCAGGGATTTCGAATCCGGCAACCAGGCCAGACCGAGTTTTTCGGAGTCGGCATCAGAGAGCTTCTTGGGGTTTTCGCCGTCGGGAGAGGCGATCCAGACTTCATCGCGGCCGGACTGATCGCTGACGTAGGCAATCCATTTTCCGTCAGGGGACCAGCGGGGATAGGAGTCGCGCCAGAAACTGTTGGTGACGCGGCCGATATCGCCGTGATCGGTGGCGATAGTAAAGATTTCACCATGAGCGGAAATGGTGGCTCGCTGGGTAGAGGGCGAAAGAGAGAAGCTGTCCGCATCGTCCTTGATGGTGAGAACCTCGAGATTGTTTTCCTTGGGATCCGAGGCGATATCGATTTTCACTTCGGAGGTTTTTCCCGAGGCGGTTTCCAGCTTCCAGATGCCGAAATCATCTTCATACATCAAGACTTTGCCGTCGGAGGAGAGCGAGGGAAAGAAGAGCGAGCCATCCTTGTGATGAGTGACCTGTACGGGAGCACCACCGGCTTCGGGGATTTTCCAGATGTTGGAGATGGAGTTCATGACGGATTTGTCGCCGGCTTTGCCGCGTGTGGCGCGGTCGGAGACGAAATAGATTTCGCCGTTGCCGTACTGCGGCCAGAAATTATTGGGCTTTTCCTGGTCGGGCATGTCGCCATCGAGAATTTTGCGGGAGACTTTCGATGAAATATCCATCACCCAGAGATCGGCGGAGTAGGTGCCGCGGTAGTGCTTGCGAGACCAGACGGCGGGGTGACGATTGAAGACGAGTTTTTTGCCATCGGGGGAATAGCTGGCCCAATAGCCCCAGTCGGTGGGCAAGGGCTGCTCGAGGCCGCCATCGATGGAGACAGCGTAGAGATTGGGAATGCCGGGATAATTGAGGCCGCGGGCGGATTGAAAAAGGATGTGATGGGAATCGCGGGACCAGCCGACGACGGTATCGTTGGCACTATTAAAAGTGAGCTGCTTGGGCTCGCCGCCGGAAGCGGGGATGACGAAGACATCGTAGTTACCGTAGCGATTGGAGGAGAAGGCGATCCATTTGCCGTCGGGGGAAAAGCGGGGGAAGACGTCGCGGGCGATGTTATCGGTGAGGCGGCGCGGGCTGGAGCCGTCTTCATTCGCCAGCCAGATGTCTCCCAGGTAGCTGAAGACGATCTTGCCATCATGAAAATCCGGATGGCGCGGGATGGAGATGGTTTTGGCCCAGCTAGAACCGGCAGACAAACACACCAACGACAGAAGCATAGCGACACGGAAATTCTTCAAGGCATCCTCCCGGATGGATCCATGAGTTCCCCCTTCACTGGGGCAAAGCAGTGGAGGGTTGGAGATGGCGACGCGTACATAGGAAGCGCCGACCGCGCCCCCAGCACGAACTCGCACTTATGATGACAGACGCGCAGGATGGCGGCTAGGTTTCCACAGGTGAACGGTTGGGGCGGAGAAGGAGTTCCGTGAAGGCGAACGAGGCCGCCCGGCAAGGACCTCGCCGGGCGGCCTCGATTCCAGAGTATGGGCTACTGCTGAAGCTTCAGGATTCCGGCGACTATACGGGGCGTCCCGGAATTGTCACGGTTGGCAAAGAACGCGAGCTTGGAGTTGACAACGTAGACCACCATGTCAATCGGCGCGCTTCCGGACAAGTTGACATTCATGTCCACGCGTTTGGTGTCGTCGCTTGCGCCATCGCCGCCATTGAGGGTGATCGAGCCGGCGGTGCCGATGTCCAGCTTCGGAGTCAGAGTCGGGGAGGTAAACTGGAACATGTCCGAAGTGCCGATGAGAGAAAGATTGGAGATCGTCGTTTGGCCCAGCAAATCTTCTTCATCCGTGCTGGCAATATTGCCGTCCGCTGTTACGAGGCCGCTCCAGTTGATCGCGTAGGTTCCCGAGATGTTGCTGCTGGTAAAGGGGCTTCCGGATTGCAGATTGATCGAGCCGTCGGCCACGACCCTCGCCTGGTTTGCGATGTTGGAGGGACTTACGTCCTGGATTACTCCGCCGTTCTGTGAACTGAGGTAAAAGACGAAGGTGTAGACCTGGGCATTTGAATCCTGAAAGGAAAACTGGCCTCGGCCCGTAGTGGGATCGTAGGAAGAAATGGTGCCATTCGAGAGATTATTGAACTGGACTTCGTTTGCCCCATCGTTGACGTCCATTAGCATTTTGCTGAGGGCACTGCCGGTGGCGGTCAACCGGCCGACGCGCGTCAGACCGTTGCCGGCAGAGTCGCTTCCCCCGACGAGGAAGGCAAAACTTCCGTTGATGGCGGCGAGATTCAGCGGGATATTGGCCTGCTGCTGTACGGCATCGCCAGCGAGCATGGGCCCGGAACCGTTGAGCGTATTGGAGCTAATGAACCTCACGCGCGTGGGATCGACGATATAAAAGACATAGCTTTGCCCTTCGATGATCGCTGTGCCGCGGCCAGAGGTCGACATGTTTACGGGGTCAGCGGTCAGGCTTCCTGGTGCCATGCTTCCGCTGGCCAGACCAAGGCCGTCGTTGGCGTCCTCAAATCCAGTGGTGATCACGCCATTCGCCGCGGCAAACTGGCCAACGAGAGATTCGGGGAAGGGCCCATTCACCACTTTGCCATCGAATCCTGTAAAGTCAAAAACGTAGGATCCCGAGATGGTAGAAACCTGAAACGCCGCTGTACTCTGCAGGACGAAATTGCCGCTCCCCGTGGATGCTTGGGTCACATTGTTCGTTTCGTCGATTATGAGGCCGTCGCTGTTCGAAGTGAGGACAATGCCGAAACTAATCGAGGTTGGAGCACCGTTAGAAGTTACGTTGAAAGTTAAGGTTCCACGCCCGTCGGCATTGACGGTGTAGCTGCTGTTGCTATTGATGGAAATAACCGCGCTGGTGGCTCCGCCCTGGATTGCGACGTCATAGACGCCGCCGGTGATACCGCCCTTTCCGTCCGCCACGAAGCTTCCAGCACGCGCCATGGGCGTAGCTGCCACTTGGCAACCGGCGCAGACTTCGCCGCTGGTCGTGAAGGCATAAGTTCCTTTCAAGTTTGTGACGCCGAATTTTCCTGCCGGGGGAGGCGGCTGGATAGCGGGACCGCCGCTGCTGCAGGAGGCGCTCCAGAGAGCGGCCACGACTGAAAAAGCGACGAGGAGGCGCTTCATCGCACACCTCGCAGCGCATCGACTTGAGCTTGCGACATGGCGATAGCCGGTGTGGTCAGAAAACCCTTGGAGTTGCGAACGGCGACGGCTTGTGCGCCTTTCTGCACGATGCGGGCGGCAAAGTAGGTTGCGCTCCCAAGAGCCAAGGGCTCGCCGACGATGCGGACACTGTCGCCGGGATTCAGCTCAAAGTGATTGGCTTTGAGCAGCTGGGCATTCCCGATGTGGACGTCCACCTGGCCGGAAGAAGTTTGCAGGAGAACATGCGCGCCGATGGGCGGGGTGGCAGAAGCCGGATCAAATTTGACGACAGCGCCGACGAGAAAAACTTCACGGCTCAGATCGTAGGATTGGAGCCGCTGCGCCACGGCGGGCGCAGATTGCTGCGCGGCAGCAGAAAGACAAAGAGCCAGCGCGCTGAGAAGCATGAGAGGTGCAATTCTCGTTCGAGTTGTAGGTTTCATTTCCCTTTCCCAATTGCAAGAGTGCCACTCGGAGACTTTACCGTTGCGGGGACGACACGGATCGATCCGGAGTGAACCCCGAATGGATTGGGGTAAACGGAAAGAGCTCATGCGGACGCAAGGTCATGGTTCAGTCCATTAGATGGCGAATTCCCGCGAGATGGTTTCTCTTTGCAACGTTTTTTTCCAGCATTGCAATAGCTGCGAAACCATCCGGGCACACAAGGAATTCCCTACAATGTAGAAACCCGTTCCCCTGAGAAAAGTTTCGCGATGGAGAGCAGGCAAAATATTGTTTCAGGCGCGCGAAGAGTTCGATTTGACAGAATTAGGAGTTCCGAACATAATTGTATGTACGTCAATCCTCTGGAGGGCATACAAGCCCGGCGCAGAAACGCGGGCTATAAGGATGGCGCCAAAATATATATTTGTAACCGGCGGAGTTGTATCCTCACTGGGAAAAGGCGTAGCAGCCTCCTCGATCGGTTGTCTCC